>Connie_p1__coassemble_1014_pt1 | contig 36726 bp, 31 predicted proteins | sample Connie_p1__metabat2_low_PE_017 | metagenome-assembled genome bin Connie_p1 | reverse complement strand
GGGCAAATGTTAAAAACGAGGCGGCTAAACCAACGTAAAAATGTCATGTGCTATGGGTTTGGAGGACATTTTTTTTGATTGTCGGTGAATGTATTTCATGAGAAAAATCGTTAAATTGCATCGATTATTAAAAAATGGTCGATAATGGGATTGAATGATGTAAGATTTATAGAAGTTCCCACAGCAAGCGACTCCCGGGGCAGCCTGTCGTTTATCAGGTCGATGACCGAGGTGCCGTTTGAAATCAAGGAAGTTTATTATATATATGATGTGCCGGCGGGAGCTGTGCGGGGCGGCCACTCCCATCGCAAGGCTCATCACGTGCTTGTGGCATTGAATGGCGGCGTGACGGTGAGTCTTGACGACGGTGTCGACAAGGCGGTCTACACGCTCGACTCCCCGAGGAGTGCGCTATACATGCCGGCGGGCATCTGGCTCGGCGAGTTCAATGTTGAATCGATGTGTCTTGTAGTGTCATCGGAGCTGTACTCGGAGGATGAGTATATGCGTGACTATGACGAATATTTGCGATTCAGGGGGCTGCGATGAAGGATGGTGGATTGCGATATCCGTTTCTCGATCTTGGAAAGGTCAACGAGCGTTATGCGGCGCAGCTGAAGGAGGCGTGTGCCCGTGTCATCGACAGCGGGCGTTACATCGGCGGCGATGAGGTTGAGCGGTTTGAATCGGAATTGGCGGCTTATTGCGGAGTGCGACATGCCGTGGGGGTAAGCAACGGGCTTGATGCCCTGAGGCTCATATTGCGAGGCTATATCGAGATGGGTGTCATGTCGCCAGGTGACGAAGTGATATATCCTGCCAACACCTACATAGCTACCGTGCTTGCCATAACTCATAACGGGCTTGTACCGGTGCCTGTGGAGCCCGACCGCGTGACCATGAACCTTGACTCTCGATTGATAGAGCGCAGCGTGACATCACGCACCAAGGCGGTGGTGACGGTGCATCTCTATGGCCGCCCATGCTACGACGCGGTGATGCGTGACATTGCGGAGCGACACGGACTTAAGGTAATAGAGGACAATGCGCAGGCCATAGGTGCGAGTGTCGACGGCTGCGTGACGGGTTCGCTTGGCGATGCCGCGGCATTCAGCTTCTATCCTACCAAGAATCTCGGAGCGCTGGGCGACGGAGGTGCCGTTACGACCGATGACGATGAACTCGCCTCGGTGGTAGCCGCTCTGCGCAACTACGGCATGACGGCGCGTGACATGAACCGCTATGCGGGATTTAACTGCCGACTTGACACGATACAGGCGGCGATGCTGTGGGTAAAGCTCGGCCGACTCAGGGAGGAGATCGACCGTCGTCGCGAGCTTGCGGCAATCTACGACTCGATGCGCAACGACATGGTGACTCCCGCCGACGCCTCATGTCACGGACATGTCTATCACCAGTATGTGGTCACGGTGGAACATAGGAAGCGTTTCATGGATTACATGGCCGCTCACGGAGTGGGGACTATGGTGCATTACCCGGTGCCGCCCCACAGGCAACCGTGCTATCAGGGTGTCATCGATGCCGAGTGTCCAGTGGCCGAATACCTTGCCGACCACGTAGTGAGCCTGCCCATAAGCCCGTGGTGCACATCGACCGACGATGCGCGTGACATAGTTGACATTATCAATCATTATAAATAAACAGAGCCGCAACCCTGACAGCAGGCTGCGGCTCCATATACTTGAATTTCGGATAATGGGAGAGGAGAATGATTTATAGCATCTTCAATGCGGCTTCGTAATCGGGCTCGTTGGTTATCTCATCGACGAGCTGACGGTAGATTACCTTTCCGTTTTCATCGATGATGACCACGGCGCGGGCCAAAAGACCCTTCAGCGGACCGTCGACAAGCTCTACGCCGTACTCCTTTGCAAATTCGGGTGAACGGAATGCCGATGCCGGTATAACGTTCTTTATGTTCTCAACGGTGCAGAAGCGCTGGGCAGCGAATGGCAGGTCCATCGACACGCATAGCACTATCGCGTCCTTCTTGTCGGCAGCCTTTTCGTTGAACTTCCTTACGCTTGTGGCGCACACGGGAGTGTCGAGGCTGGGAAATATGTTCAAAACGATTTTCTTTCCGGGAAAGTCGCTTATGTGCAGCTCCTTGAGTTCGGGGCCTACGACTGAAAATTCAGGTGCCTTGTCGCCTGCCGAAGGCATTCTTCCGCCGGTGTGGCAGGCGTTACCTTTAAAATATACGGTTTCCATGTTGTTATTAGTTATATGTTGTTATACAATGTTATCGGCTCTTTGCTGCAAGAGCCATCTTTTGTATAACAACCGAAGTCAGCTCATTGTTGTAGCCGAGTATCACATCGTCGACAACTCCGTCGGTGCCCACGATTATTGAAACGGGGTAGGAGCTCACTCCACAATCGCGTGCGAGCGACTTGGCACTCATGAGTATGTGCTCGCCCATGAGCGGCTGCGGGATGATTTCGTCGATAGTGTCGGCGTTATTGCTCACGAATGCCCAGATGACATCGGCATTGTAGGGGAGTGCCTCGACGCCTTTGCGGATGTCGTTGACCGTGGCTCGGGCAAATGTCGACGCCGGGTCGATGAGCACGATGATGGTGGGTGTGCGGAACTTGTCGCCGAGCAGCCTTGAGTAGCGCTCGCCTGTTGTAGTAGGCAGCGAGAATGCCGGCAACCGCTGCTGCGGAAGATTCTCGATGGCGTAGTTGCTCTCGCGGTACTTCTCAAATATCTCGGGGTACATCTCGCGAAGTCCTTCTTCGCTTATCTCGGCGCAAGGTGCCTTGTCGGCCGCGTAGGAGTAGTCGGAAATGAGGGTCTGCTCGGCAAGTGCGCCGGGATTGTTCTCGATTTCGGAGTATAAGGGCATCGATGTTACGGGGTCAAACGCGTAGGTAATCTCCTTATACACCTCGCCTCCCATTGTCATTACCGCTTCGAGAGCGTTGCAACGGCGGTCGGCCACAACGGTGTCGGTGTGGAACGAGTAGGTGTAGTCGGGGCTTGTGACGATGGTCTGCAGTTCCTCGGCGATAAACTGAGGCAGCAGGGTAGTGAACTGGGCCGAGCGTTGCACGCCGGGGAGGGCGGCAGCCGAGCGTCCGCGCGGGCGGAACGGAATAGAGTCCCACTCGTAGTGATATTCCAGCAGTCGGTCGCCACGGAAGTTGTAGGCGTTACTGTCATAATAGGCCGAGAAACCGGTGCTTTCGCCGTCGGGAGTGGCAAGCGTCCAGTTGATAAGGTAGTCACATGGCGCGAGCGAGTCGCCGGGAGCGTTCATGGAGTTGAGCTTCACGGTGTAGGACACATCGGCCTGAAGCGACATGAGCACCTGATATTTCACGGTTGATTCGTAACATTCAACATTTTTCAAAGACTTGATAATATCGTCTATCCCCTGAGCTGCAATGCTCAAGGGATAGACAATAAGTATCGCCATTAACAATCGCATTTTCCCATTCATAAATAAATAATTGTAACGTTCATTGATATAACGCCGATTTTCCGATAAAAGTTTTGAAGCGTGAAAAAAATATGTTAATCGGTGTCGGCGTCAATCATCAAGGCTCAACCCTGCGGAAGTACACTTCGGTTTCGGGAGATTGAATCTCAAATTCGAGCATCTTGCCTTCGTTCTTGGCCTCAATGTCGTTGATCACAGAATAGCGTGATAGCTCCTCGCGGAAAGCACGAGTCAGTTCACGGCTCCACCTTGTCACGGCGGTGTTGACAATCGAATCAAGACATGCTGCCGATGGAGCGTTACCGTTGTCCTGAACCACCGTCATGCCGTCGCGGTCGATGTCGATCTTCAGTGAAGAGTTGTCAAATGTCAGCAGCAGGTCGTCACTATCGTCTACGTCGGGTGTCCATATGCCCGAGATTGAGGCTGTCGCTTTCAATTGGATATTGTAGACGCTGTCGGCCGATGCTGTAGTTTCGTTTATGTCATATACATTGGATATGTTGACAACACCGTCGGTCTTCTGCTCATTGTCGGCAAAGTCGATAGACATTACCGATGTCACGCTTGAGGCCGAAGGGAACTGCGATGTTATGTCGCTTTGATTGTTAGCCCCCCAAGAACCTATGTACGGATTGTTGTCGGAACATGACGACATGGCAAGCGCGCCACACATGGCACATAGGCCAAAAATAGATTTTGTAAGATTATTCATAATTTTTTGAGTTAATTATTTGAAATGAAACGACCGGGCGACGGTTTATGTTCAGAATTATATATGAAAGAGTTGCTTTTTATTAAGGAGTGGGTGATGCCGCGGGTCGATGATGTGTTAAAATGGAATAAAAAACGGGATGCCACGATAACAGGTCACCGCGATTATTGTTATAACGATAGTTCAAATCTATCATTATAATAATTATGGGACATAAAAAAGAGAAATCATTGCTCGAGAGGGCTTTGGCCAAAGAGGAGATAAATCTTGCCGAGTATTCGCTTGAAGAGGTGAAGAAGGTGATTGAGGATCTTGTAGAACTTCAGTTAAACAAAATCCATCGTGAAGAGATAATAAGACTTCAGGATGCCATGATAATGGCGTCGGAAAAGGTTAAGAAGATACTCCAAAGCGAAAAATAATAAAATGGGCGGTTCAACCATGAACCGCCCATTTTAGCATACAACCACGGGGATTGATGCCTCTCGGATACAAGAAAGCCACTTGATTCACATCAAATGGCTTTCGTCGTCTAATCTATTTAGTATGAAATGAATAGTTACGACATCGGTGGCAGGTTATCGAGAACCACCGAAAAGCCATACATTTTCAGTGAATAGATAGTTGCCGGCCTCATTTCCGCTGCCAAATGCCGCGGATACGTTGGGATTGGAAACCACGTCGCTGTTGCCGTAGGGCAGACGGAGCGGCCATTGGTTTTGTCCTCCCGAGGTGTTATTGGGATTTTGCAATGTAATGAATTCCTGACCGAGAGCCTTGCAGCGACGGATGTCGTTGTAGGTCTGAATCTGCTCGTCACGTGCCTGTGCAATGTACTTCTGCACCATGATTTCGGCGAGTGAGGCCGAGCCGATTGAAGCGATGTAGTCGGCAGCCGACGAGGGGTCAAATCCGATCATGCCGCCGTCGCTCAGCGCGTAATCCTCAAATGAGGCGGTTACAGCTTCGGCGAGTTCGGCTGAAGCGTCCTGTCCGAGTCGGGCCTTTGCTTCGGCGACGATGAAGTACAATTCGCTCTTGCTCAGCAGGTGCAGTGTAGCGGCTCCGTTTTCAAGCCATGTGGGGAATCCTACGGTTTCGGTGCTCTTGGCAAGTACATCGTCGCCGGCAGGCGCATACTCAATGCCTGTTCCAAACAGGTCGCAAGCATATACATCATATCGCGGGTCGTTACGCTCGGCCATCAGCTCGGCCACAGTTCCGCAGGCACCGCTGTAGTAACGGCTCCAGCTGTAGGCAGTCCATGAGTTGTCGCAGTCCACGCCGTTGAATATCGTGAGTTCAGCTCCGTCAAATCCGGCCGACAAAGCTTCGTTGGCGGCAGCAAGCACATCGGGAAGTACCGACGGATTGCGGTATAGCGTGTTGAGGAGCAGACGCGCTTTCACGGCGTAGGCAAAGCCTTTCCACTTGGTCAGGTTGCCTCCGTAAAGCAAGTCCTGTCCGGCGGCATTGTTCATTCCGGCCGCTTCGGCAGCCTTGATGTTGGCGATTGCGTCGTCGATTCTCTTCAGCAGGTCGGTGTAGATGCTCTCCTGTGAGTCGAGCTTGGGCTGACGGCTTCCTCCGAGAGCTTCAGAGTAGGGTATGTCGCCGTGCAGGTCGGTAAGAGCCTCGAAGCTAAGTGTCCACAGCACCTGTGCCATTCCCTTGAGGTCGAGTTGGCCGCTGTTGACGCCGCCTTCTTCACACTTCTCGATTATCTGCTTGATGTTCATGAGGTTGCCGTAGGTGGCATTCCACTCGTTGTTGTAGGTCGAGCTTGCAGCTGTTTCGGAGCGCATGCGCAGTTCGGCTTTCATGAGCTGGTTGTTGCCTGTTCCGAATATCTGTTCGGTGAAAGAGGCCACATACCATGCGTAGGCACCGCCCCAAGTCGAATATCCAGTTCCGACGATTGCGTCGGTTATCTGAAACTTGGCGTTAACGCTCGATGCCGGCGGATTGGACTCGTCCTTGTTGATTTCATCCATCAGGTTCTCGGAGCATGAGGTCATTACAGCGCCGAGTAAAGCCATATATAGAAATTTCTTAAGCATTGTCTTGTGTTATTAATCAAGTTTATACATTGTGAATATTAGAATGTCACTTTGAGTACGCCGCCTATAGAGGTGGTGTTGGGAACTGAGAAGCGTTCAAAGTAACCGCCCATGTTGCTGTTGCCTTGCGATGCCTCGGGGTCGAAGTTGGGAAGCTTGGCCCAGATGAGTACGTTGCGTGCAAATCCGAATACATCGATGTCAAATTTGCCGATCTTGGGCAACTTGTAGGTGAGGGTGACATCTCTAAGCTTGAGGAAGCTCATGTCATATACGCCTGATTCGGTTACATCATAGTAGGCCTGGTAGTAGTCCTGCTTGAGTACCTCCACGGTGTTGGGCTGTCCTGTGGCTTCATCGATGCCGTCGACAACCATTGTGCCTTCGTGGAAGGGGATTGACTCCTTGGTGGCACCGAAGTAGTTGAGCGTCATGTTGGTTCCGTGATACATCTTTCCGCCCTGCTGCCAGCTCCATGTGGTTGAGAGTGAAACTCTCTTGTAGCGGCCGCCGAGGTTGAAGCCCATTACAAAGTCGGGCGAGCAGTTGCCGAGGTCCTGGCTGTCGGAAGTGCCCTGGGGAAGACCTTCGCTGAGGAGGAGCTTTCCGGTGGCTTCGTCACGCTTGAATGCGTAACCGTAGATGTTGGGGTAGGTGTTGCCTGCCTGTGCGCGAACCTGAGGCTCAACAAATCCGCCGAGCATGATCGACTCTACGCCTTCGGCAAGTTCCACAACCTTGTTGTCGACTGCGGTGAAGTTTACACCGAGGTTGAGGTCGTAGTCACGGTGCTGGAGCACAGCCACGTTAAGACCGATTTCGTGGGACCATGTGCGCATCTTTCCGGCGTTGGTCATCAGGTACTGGTAACCTGTAGAACCTGCGGTGGGCACCGAGAAAATCTGGTCGGTTACATTCTGGTAGGATACGGTGTATTCAAGACGAACACGGTCGTTGAACATGCGCAGGTCGAAACCTCCTTCAATGTTCTCGGTGTTCTGGGGCTTGAGGTCGGGATCGTAGAGCACGTAGTAGGGAACGTAGGCCGATACACCCTTTATCGGGTAGGTAACGGGGTTGTAGGCATACATGCCCGAACCATAGCTGGGTGTGTAGTAGAAGTTTTCGTAGTAGCTTCCTGCCTGACCAACCTGTGCGTAGGATAGGCGCAGCTTTCCGAATGTGAAGAGGTCGTTGCCTTTGAGTGCGTCAAGTTCGGTGAATACCCATCCAAGTGACACTGAGGGGTAGAAGAATGAGCGGTTGTTGCGGGGCATTGTCGACACGTAGTCGTTACGGCCGGTGACCGTGAGGAAGAGCATCTGCTTCCAAGCGAGGCTTAAGCTGCCGAAGAAGCCCACTGTGCGTGTCTTGAAGTTGTATTCACTGCTCTGGAAGCTTGTAGCGTTGCCGATTACAGGCATTCCGTAGAAGTTGAAGTTGGTGCCTGAATAGCTCCAGTAGCGTGAGTCGTTCTGGTTGATTTCGTTACCGAGCATTGCGTCGAAGTCCCAGTCCTCGCCCCAGCGAGCTGTGAAGTTGGCTGTGAAGAGGTTGTTGAACACGTTGCGTGAAACTCCGTAGTTGTCGATTGAACCGTTGGCGTTACTTGCCGAACCCACTTCCATTACATCGCTGTAGTTGGAGGTGTAGGAGTCGATACCTGCCTGTTCGCGGAACCAAAGCTCATAGTTCTCGCCCCAGTTGATTGTGGGGTGATACTCTACATAGGCATTACCGAAGAATCGGTTGGTGTGCTGGAGATATTGGTTGTTCTCGGCCCACCAGTAGGGATTGTTGAAGTTGGTTGAGCGGAACGAAATCTGGCTTGAAGGCTGACCGGGAGCGTGGAAGGGAATTCCTGCGAGATTGTACTCCGACGGAGCTGAGTAGACAACGTTCATGATACCGTCGTTGGCTCCGGGGGCCGAGGTGATTTTGGTAGATGCATAGTTGCCTGAGAAACCTGTCTTCCACTCATTGCTGATTATCCAGTCGACGAGTCCGCGTGCGCTCCATCGGGTCATGCCGGTTGAGGGTATGATACCGTCCTGATAGGAGTTGTTAAGGCCGAATGAGTAGCTTGCGCGGTCGGTGCGCTGGCTTATGCTGAAATTGGTGTTTTCGGTGAATCCGGTGTTGAAGAAGTCACCTACGTTGTCATAGATTTCGGGAGTAGTCCATCCGTCGAGTCCGGCCTGCTCAAGCTTGGGGTTGCGGTACATGCCCGAGTGTCCCTGGCTGTTGCCTCCGTAGACGGGATCGTTGGGAAGGTCGGTAATCTTGGGACCCCATGTCATGGAGCTTCCTGGGTTGTAGGCTTCGAGGTAGTTACCCTGTGCATATACCGACTGACGCTCAAACTTGCGTGACACAACTTCGGCCGAGAGGTTGGTGGAAACGGTAATGGTGGGGCGGCTTGAGTTGAGTCGTCCGCGCTTTGTGGTGATGACGATCACACCGTTGGATGCGCGTATACCGTAGAGAGCCGAAGCGGCCTGACCCTTAAGCACGTTGATTGACTCGATGTCCTCGGGGTTGATGTCGATCGAACGGTCGGCGATGTTGGCACCTGTCACGGAGTTGCCTGTGCCGTAGTCGGGGGTCGATTCGATGGGCATTCCGTCGACTACATAGAGCGGCTGGTTGTTGCCGTCGAATGAGCGGGCACCACGTATGATAATCTGGCTTGATGCACCGGGAGCGCCTGAAGATGGACGGATGTCGACACCGGTGAGCTTACCCTGCATAGCACTTGCAAGCGATGTGGTTCCGTCGGTGTTTAGGTCTTCGGCATTGAGGTCCTGCACTGCATATCCGAGTCCTTTACGCTCTTTCTTCACACCGAATGCGGTGACTACCACTTCGTTGAGCTGATTGTCGGAATTTTGCAGCGCAATCGTCATGGGCGATGACGACACATCGACCTGGCGGGTCACCATTCCCACATAGGAAACATTGATTTTAGTTACAGAAGCGGGAATGCGGAGTATAAACTTTCCGTCCAGATCGGTTGCGACACCGCTTCCTCCTCCTGCAGGGATAACGGTAGCACCTACAAGAGGTTCGTTATCGCCTGCGTAAACGACAGTACCTTGGATGGTGCGCATGTCCTGAGCCGACGCATTCACCATAGTAATAACTGCCACAAGCATTAAAAATAACTTTTTCATACTTTGAGTTTGAGTAATGGGTTAATTAAATGTGATTAGCAAATTGTTAGTATAAATTGATGTTGTGCAACAATATTCCATAAAGACGAAGCAAATGTAGCAAAATAAAATTTAAAATAATTAACGACCCCCCCTATTTTTAAATGATATTAACTGATTTAGTATGATTATTGTTAAAAATATAATCAATTTAACTGTGGTGGGCGGGTGTCTGCGTCGGGTTAACTGGTGGTGAATAGCTGTTTGTGGCTTTGCGGGTGTTAATTCCTTAATTAAAATTAATTAATTGTGTTTTTGAATAGCATTTTGACATTTTGCTATTAATGTAAAAGGTTTGCTATGTAATTGAAATCAAAAAAAGTCATGTCAACGGCAATATGACATGACTCTCTACTTTGATTATGTTTCGGGATGATTATTTCAGGACAACAGGGGAGTTTCAAGCTTTTTCAGGCGGTTCAATGCCTCGATATAGTAGTAGTCGGCATATATTATTGAGTAGTCGATTTCGCTTCCTGCAGGCATGTTGCCAACCGAGTGCATCAGGAATGAGGGAACGTTGTCGGGTGCCCGGTAGGAGTCAGATGCAAGTGACATGAGCATTTTCTTGGCCGAATCGAGATAGGTGACGCTCTTCTCGCCGTCGACCATTGTGCTTAGTTCGATCAGTGCCGACGCCACGATTGCCGCAGCCGAAGCGTCACGTGGTGTTTCAGGAATCGAGGGGTCGTTGAAGTCCCAGTAGGGAATCTTGTCCTCGGGCAGGCGGTCGAGGTAGACATCGGTCACTTTTTGTGCGAAGTCAAGGAATTTCGTGTCGCCGGTTTCACGGTACACCATTGTGTAGCCGTAGATAGCCCAGGCTTGTCCTCTTGCCCACATGGAGTCGTCGGCAAGGCCCTGGTGGGTGCATCCACGCAGGAATTCACCGGACTCAGGGTCGTAGACAGCTACGTGATAGGATGTGTAGTCGGGGCGGAAATGGTGCTTCATTGTTGTTTCGGCATGCTTCACGGCAATGTCATAGAGATAGGGCTTGTGGGCTTCGGCGGCTGCGTGAAACAGCAGCTCGAGATTGATCATGTTGTCGATTATCGTGTTGTGGCCGCCAAACATGTCGATGTTTCTCGGCCATGACAGCAGAGTGCCGGCTTTGGGGTTGAACAGGGTTGCAAGTGAGTCGGCGGCGTTGACCAGCACTTCCTTGTATTCGGGCTTTCGGGTGAGGCGGTAGCCGTTGCCGTAGCTGCACTGAATCAGGAAGCCGATGTCGTGGTCGTAGGGGCGGCTGTTGATTATGGTGTCGAGCCTGAGGGTGAAGCGGTCGGCTTCGGTGAGCAGGGCGGAGTCACCGGTCGCTTCGTAGGCATACCACAGTACGCCGGGCCAGAATCCGCTGCACCACTCTTCGGGTGATGATTTGCGGCAATGCCAGGTGGTGTCGCCCGCAGCGATGTTGCGCGGCATCATCGAGTAATCGATGTAGCCTGCTTCGTTTTTCAAATCGTTAAGAGATGCGCGCACGTGACGGTCGCAGAAATCAAGGTCGTTGTCGACATCGGGTTCCGACGATGCCGTTACGCCTGACGATGCGCAGCTGCAAAAGGCGAACATCGAAACGATTGCGAAAGATTGTAGTTTTGGTAGTGTCATTGCGATTAAAAGGTTTCTTATTAGTTTCGGTCAATGATAAAGCTGTCAATGTCGATCCATCCACGGTCGACTCCATTGGGCTGAATGCTGAATATGCCTGTTTTGGTGCCTATCCATTTGCCTTGTCGCGCCGTAAACGGAATTTTGGTGTCGATGAATTTCAGGCCGTCGAGGCTATAGCTGAATGTGCATTTGCCGCCCTTGTCCACCCGTACCCGGAGGTAGATGTCACGCTCATAGTTGGGGCGCAGGCCGGCTTCGTATCGGCGTGACGGTGACATGTCGGTGACGAGTGTGCGTGTTTCGGCTCCTCCCTGTTCGGCGTCGTGACACACGGTCTGCACCAAGTCAAATTTCTCACCGTTCTTTTCCAGTCCGAGGGTGCAGTAGTCGTGTCCCATTACGATAAGTCCCGATTGCTGGCCGTCGGCTTTGCTCGATATCTTCACTTTGGCCGTCACGGTAAACTCTTCGGCGGGAAATTTCTGAAGCAGCAGATTGGGGACTTCCCACAGATTGACGAAATTTTCCGAAAGCTCGTGTCCGTAGACTCTCATGTAGCCGTAGGGTGTCGGGAATCCGAATTCGGGCTGATAGTTGGCGTGCCACTCCCACTGCAGCCCGAGCCGGGTTGAGTTGAAGTCGTCGCTTTCGGCGGGAGTAGTTACGGGATAGGTGCGCCCGACATCGGGCTTGCTGTATCGGCTTACGGGATTTCCGCATCCGTCATTGTCGCTGTCGGAGCCTATGACGGGCCAGTCGTCGACCCATGTGACGGGATTAAGGTGAAGCACGCGTCCGTAGAGTCCTTTGTCCTGGAAGTGGATGAACCAAGATTGGCCGGAGTTGGTGTCGACAAGTCCGCCCTGATGCGGGCCGTTGATGTCGGTGTCGCCTTGCTCCATGACGCGGCGCATTTCGTAGGGGCCGAAAGGCGAGCGTGACCGCAGGGCAATCTGCCATCCCTTATCCACACCTCCAGCCGGTGCGAGAATATAGTAGTAGCCGTTTCGCTTGTAGAACTTGGGCCCCTCGACGGCGTGGATTATGGGATTGATGTAGGTTCCGTCGCCTTGGTCGGCAACCCACACGCGTGACACATAGTCATCGGCATTAGACGATGCCGGGCACAACAATGCCGCGAGCGCGATGATTGTCACTGTCAAGATTCGGTGATGGTGATGTGATGGTGACATTGGCGTTGCGTGAGCTGAGGATTATTTGAATTTGATGTCACTGATGAAGCTGTTGGTTACGAAGTCCTTAAGGCTTGTGACTTTCTCGCCGTTGACCGATACGTTGTCAAATGTCACATCGGTAACATCACGCTCGGCGCTGTAGCCCAATATCTCCGACTTCGCCTCGCCGTAGCCGTTGTAGGTTATGTTGCGGAACGTTACATTCTCGATTTTACGGCCGGGAGTCTTGTTGTACTTGGGGTTGAACTGCACTTCAAGGTGAAATAGCATACCCTCCTGGATGCTTTCGACGCGGATGTCGTCAAACGTTATGTCACGTGCAATGTTGTTGTCGCCCACAACGATGCACATCGCACCGCGATAGGGCGGGTCGTCCTCGTCGTGTTCAAGAATGTCGATGTTGTTGAAGCGCAGATGCTCAATCACCTCGCCGGCTTCATTGTCGGGGTCGCCGTGACTTCCTATGTTGATGGGATGGGCTATGTCGGCCCACAGCACCGAGTTTTTCACCGTGATGTTGGATGAGCCGCCTTTCCAGTCCCACCTGTGGTTGTAGAGGGCTATGCAGTCGTCGCTGTTGCGCATGAACACGTTGTCGATGTCGACATTGCTGCAACACATCATGTCGATGCCGTCGCTCCAGCCCTTGATGCTGAACGACTTGAGGTTGCGTATGCGTATGTCGGAGCTGCCTCCGCCAAACACCGTGTAGTGGTCGGGATTCACAACCGTTACGCCGTCGATTTCAACGTTGCGCGAGTTGGTAACTTCGATTCCCCGGATGGGATGGTCGAGCACTCCGCGACCTATTATCCTGACATTCTCGGCGTTGTCAATGAGTAACTTCGCTCTTATCACCGCTCCGGGAGCGAGAAACACCGTGGTGTTGGAGTGTATCCTTATCTGATTGTTGGGCAGGTCGCCAGGACGATGTACGCCCGGACCGAAGTAGAGTACATTGTCGCTTGACTCGGTGTAGGTTTCGGTCATTACGGGATTGGCAAAGAGGTGCAGGTTGTGAAGTCTGTCGCCGTCAAATTCGACCGAAAGGTATTTAGGCTCGTCGATGCGGAATGTCACGGTGTTGCCCTTGCGGTCGCAGGTTATGGCGTTACGCAGGGGACGGATGTCGACTTGCGAGAAGATGCCGTTGTTTTTCTTGACCATAACCTCCACAGGCTCGTCCATGTCAAACTGTACCATCGACGCATCCTGAGGATTGTCCATGTCGACCTGAACCTTGTACTCAAAGAGGTCGTGCCACTCGCCGCCTATTGTCCTCACCTTCACCGTGAAGTCGTCGTTGTGGGGCATGTTGGGAGAGCCGGTGGGATATACATTCAACTCGGCGCCGGCAATAAAGGCCAAAGAGCCTAACAGGGTAGTCAAGATAGAGCGTAGGTGGTTCATGTCGATGTTATTTTTTATTGTATAACTTTATATTTACGAGGTTGCCGGTCTTCTTTACCGGGGTGTTGATGCCGTTGACAGTCAGCGACGAGGGCGACGACTTCAACTTTAGGTTGATGCGGGGCTGGCCCGTGACCTGAATGTCGAGTTTGCCGTCGTTTTCGTCGGCTATGAGGTTCAGCTTCGACAGCGATGAAAAGTAGACATCGCCGTTGCGGCGTAACGCGCTTCCGTGACCGATGAAAATCTCCTTGGCATCGGCAGGATTTGTGCCTTCGGGATAGCTGACGGCCAGCATATAGGCATCGGTCGACCAGCCATCGGCCTCTATCCAGGAGTTGAGGTGCATAAGCCGTCCGTCGGCGAGCTGATTGATGTAGAGGTCGGTCACTTTGCCGTTGTGCTTCACCTGAAGGCCTATCCAGTCCTTGCCTTCACGGCGAGTGATGACGGGAAGCTCCTCTTGGGTGACGCTATCCTTAAGTATTATGGCCGTTACGCCTTTCACTCGGTCGGTAATGCCCGGCAGGTGGAATGACCAGTACTTTTCGGTGTCCTGCATATTTTCGGCGGGCGCTTCGTGTACTTCCCAATAGAGATCGTCGGGATAGTCATGAACGAAGTCGCTGTAGGCCAGCTGACGGGGATAAAGCGGGCGAATCAGTGCCGATGAGTTGCCGTTGGTTATCTCAAGGTCAAATCCTCGCTTCACGGCATCGCCTCCAGGATGCCATATCCACTCAAATTTTCCCGGCTCGTGACTCAACAGGTCGTCGATAACGTAAATGACATTGTCGATCCAGAGGAAGTGACGGAAGTTGCGAATCATCCATTGCGACATGGGGCCGGTGCCGTCGGCGAGCACATATTTTATATTGCCTCCGTCGAGCAGGTTGCTCATGCTTCCGGGAAGCATGGTGCCGTGATACTGCTGGTGACGCGACTGACCCTCGCCGTTGAATTTTACGACATTGTGGGCGTCACTTTGGAAGAAGTAGTTTCGGTACTGAGGTTTCGCGTAGCTGCAGTTGCCCGCATCCTTGATTATGTCGACACCCTTGTGGAAGAGGATCAGGGAATTGGCGTCGGCATGGGAGTGATTCCAAGTCATGCCCGACTTTACGGCAAGCATGGTTGCGTTCTTGTGCCATGAATCGCGCATGGTAGCCCATCCGAAATCCTTCCACAGGCGGGAGTTGGAAAGATTAGGCGTTGACGGTGCCTTGGAGAGGTCAGGAGTGTAGAGAAATCCCATGGGAGTGTTGCGCGGATATCCTTCGCGGTGTTGTCCCGGCTCGATCTGGTTGATGTACCATAACGTATTGGGATTTTCATCGCCCATTTGATAGGCAAGTATCATCGAGCTTTCGCCGGTAACGTTTTTGTGGCTGTCGCCGAAATTGATGCTGTAGAGCTGTCCCGAGCGCGGATAGCACACGTTGACGAAGAAATCGGATATAAGATGAATGTGTGGAATGTCGTCGATTTTCGCTCCGGGATGGGAGTTGAGCCAAGCCATGCGAAACAGCAGTGCTTCACATACGCCGAAGCTTGCGTAGTTGATGCTCTCGTACATTCCTCCCGACTCGTCGAATGTCTTGGGCTTGCGTTGCAGGACATCGCCTGCAAAGTCAAACCATTCGGGAAGCACCTCAATCAGGGCCTCGGCGCCCTTGCGGGCTTCGGGCAACTCGTTGGATACGGACAGTGCGAGCAGGCCGCCCATTCCCGCGCAGGATGTCCACCAGTTGTGGCCCATTGAGTTGAGAGAGTGAATGCGAGTGGGTTCAAGTATCCAGTCGCCGAGCAAAGGCTCGATTGCGAGATCGTACATGCCTCGGGCTATCTCCATGCGCTCGGCGGGAGTGAGCTTATTGTATATGACATCATAGGCCACAGCGACTTGGAAGCTCTTGTGAGCCATCTGCAATTCGCTGCGCCAGGCCGGATTACGGGCAAGCATTTCACGGTCGCCCCATGACTTGACCTTGGCGGTGTTCAGCAGTATCTCCTTTATCTTGTCGGCGTATTTGGAGCTGTCGGTCATCATGTAGGCGAGGGCGAGGTACTCCAGACGGCGTAGGTCGCCTTTCAGCAGTTGATTGTCGGCCTCGGCCTTTATGCTTTTCCATCCGTTGACCAGAACGGTGTCGTTTTTCATCGCCTTGCGGGCGGCAGCCACCCGTTCGGGAGTGAAGAGCAACGACGGATGCTTTATGGCGTGAATGGCCGAAGCACAGAAGAGCGACAATAATGTGATGATGATTGTGATTATTGTTTTGCGCATGGTGATGTGATTCTATGGATTAATACGAATGAAGTGATGAATATACTCAGTCCATCGAGTGATAATAATTGTTAAATACAAATTTATCACTTTTTGATAAAAAGAGCGTTATAAATTATGTCATTTGAAAATCTCATTATAACTTTACGATTAGGCGCAATGAGCGTGATGATGACGCAGTGTCATCGGCATAGTGTGCAATATAGTTTAATGAAATTGACTACCGACTATATATCGAGAAGCCTGTTGGCGATGTGGGTGAGCCGCATAGCGGTCTTGGCCGTCATGCTTGTCATGCCGTTGATCGCACGGGCCAACTCGCATGATCGCATGATGAGGTCGATCACTCAAGGTGACGGGCTTCGTGATGCCACGGTGAGCGTTATCTACAAGGACTCGCTCGGGTATATATGGTTTGGCACGACTTCGATACTTGAACGGTTTGACGGCGTAAATATGCGTCACTTCCCGATTCCCGGCGATGAGGAGAGCGCCAAGTGGATAGGGGCGATAGGTGAAACCGACGGCAACTGCCTTTGGGTGGGTACCGGTGGCGGCTTATGGCGTCTTGACAAAAATTCGGAGGAGCTTGTAAGATACGGCGAGAATGACATCACGAAGTCGGTAAAAGCCTTTGCCAATGATGAGAACGGCAACTTCTACATAGGAGGAGAGGCTGTTCATGATGCGTAACGGTAAGTTGTGCTATATAGCGATAGAAAGCAATGTGTTGTCATCGGCCAACAGGGTTAATGACATGACTGTCGATGAAAGCTCTCGCAGGCTTTATGTGGCCACTGACCAAGGCGTTTATTCGCTTGACATGGACAACGGCTTCAAGGCCGAGAAACTCGGAAATTCCAACATGACATTCAGTGCGATATATGAGTGTGACGACATGCTCTATCTCGGAACCCGCAATCAAGGTCTTTGGCGTTACGACCTTAAGCGTGACGCGCTGTCGGGTTATGCCGATGTGGGGTCAACAGTGGTAATGGACATGTTTGGCGACGGTAATCGACTATATGTGGCTACCGACGGAAACGGACTTCAGGTGGTGGACATGGAGAGCGGGGCGGTTGTCGACAGCTACGACATGTCGGGGAGTCACGGCAAGAGCATACGCTCCAATTCGGTATATTCGGCGTTACGTGACCGCGAGGGGCAGATGTGGCTCGGTTTCTATCAGCTCGGCGTGGACTTTACGATGTATAGTAACTCTCTATTTGAAACATACGCCTATCAGCCGCATCTTGATACCGAGGGAGTGCTTACGCGAACGATTCTTGCCGACGGAAGCCGCAGGCTGATAGGATTTCGTGACGGATTTTGCTTTATAGACGAGGATAACGGCACATTCGAGCGTTACTATGCATCGGACATGAGGTCGCCTATGGTTGTGTCGAGCATTCTTTATGAGGGAAAGTATCTGATAGGCACCTACGGAGGCGGATTGTACGTGTTTGACCCCGAGAGGTTGACATTAAGCGACTTTGAGCCGGGCTATGACGACACATTCAAGAACGGCCATATATTTGACTTTGAAATCGACCGTGACGGCGACTTGTGGATATGCACTTCCAACGGATTGTTCCGACATGAGCGTGACGGAAACAACGTATATTACAACCGACTGAACTCAAAGCTGCCCGAAGGCAACATATTCGGCATATTCTTTGACTCGACCGGGCGAGGGTGGATATGCGGCGAGAAGGGGCTGTGCTTGTGGGATGCCGAGTCACGGCAACTTGTAGGTGACATTCTGCCTGACAAGTTCATCCATAACACAAGGGTGAGGAGAATATGCGAAACCGGCGACGGCCGATTGCTGTTCATCTATGACAAGAACAGGATGTTTGAGTCGGATATAGAGATAAAGAATTTCGGAACGCTGACAACGCCGGTGCCGCTTGACAACAAGGATATGGACATGCTCATCGACAAGGAGGGCTGGATGTGGCTCATAACGACCAGCGGACTCTATCGATGGGACGGAAACAAAGTGTTTTACTCCTACAACTTCAATGACGGACTGCTTAGCCAAACGTTCTTTCACTCGGGAAGCGACATGGATGATGATGGCCGGCTGTGGCTGTGCAGCTCACAGGGACTCGTCACTGTTGACATAGACAATGTAACGGAGCGTCAGCGTCCCTACCGGATTGCGATAACCGATGCCTCGGTCAACGGGATTGACTCATTCGGGAAATTGGATAGAACGGGTGACAACAGCTATGAGATGCGCCTTGACAATGGGGGGGAGGTGAATCTTGCCGTGAAGGTGTCGGGATTCAGTTACTCACACCCCGGCGATGAGGTGTTTCAATATAAGCTTGACAATGCCAAAACATGGAGCGTAGTCGAGGGACAACATACCATACTGTGTACCGACCTGGGAAGCGGACATCACACACTTGTGTTGCGATACCCCAATGAAGAGAAAAGCGAAGTGACGCTTGATATATTTGTGGAGCGTGACAACGGTGTATGGGTGTGGTTGATTGTAATCGTGCTATCGATTTTTGGCGCGGCAGCGTCAATAAGGGTGAAGCTTAAGCGGCGCAAAGAGCGTAAGGATAATGACGCGGGTAACGATGCTCAGGCCGACAATGTGCAGGTTGAACGCAAATATCGTAACTTCAACATGAGCGATGACGAGTGCCGTCAGTTGCTTAAAAACGTAGAAGAGGTCATGCGCAAGTCAAAGGCGTACACCGATCCCGACCTGAAACTTGCCGGACTTGCCTCGCTTGTCAACACTACATCGCCGGCGCTATCCTACATGTTCAACCAGTATCTCAACACCAATTATTACGACTACATCAACAATTATCGCATAGAGGAGTTTAAAAGACTCGTGAGCGAACCTGAAAGTGAGAAGTACACGTTGAGCGCACTCGCCGCCAAGTGCGGATTCAGCTCACGCGCATCGTTTTTCCGCTATTTTAAAAGAGCCACTTCCATATCGCCGAGCGAATACGTAAAGAGCATAGGTAAAAACAACAGGGAATAGGGCCTTATTGTATGGCAAATGTAACACAATCATGCAGAAATTGATGTAACATACGGCTCAAATAATTTGAGTCAAGGTGTGTCATGCGAGTTAATGTGCTTATAATCAGTAGTAAATATTGCATTATGTCTAAGATAATATAGTGAGATGCTTAAGCTACAGGAAAAATGCATTGATTGTGATTATTGTAATATCTTTGCGATTGTAATCTAAATCGCAAGACCAATGGAAACAAACTACATCACCGGTGTAATGCCCGAAAGCCAGTGTTTTCGGAGTGATTCATCGGATGATGTGATTGCCAAGGCATACGTGAGTCATCGTGACGGAATATTGCGTTACATACACTCGGCCATAAACAACAGAGCGGAAGCCGAGGACCTGGTTCAGGATGTGTTCTTGCGGATTCTCGATTACAGGATGCTTATAAATGAAGCGACAATAAAGTTCTTCATGTATAAAATCGCCAGGAACCTGATATGTGACTATCTGCGTCGTCATCAAGTAAGGCAGGAGTGTTACGACTACATATATTATAATGTGTCGTCGCGGGAAACCGAATCGGCCGATTGCCTCGCGATAGCGAAAGATATCGCATCGCTTGAGCGTGACATCATAGCTCGGTTGTCGCCGCAGAGAAGAGCCGCCTACAGGATGAAGCGTTTCGGGCTCATGACATGCAACGAAATCGCCTGCCGGTTGAAGTTGTCGACTCGCACTGTCGAAAACCATTATCGACACGCTTGTCTTGAAATAAGAGATTACATGAAGAGATGTATATGATATTTTAGTATCTACCCAAAATTAATGTCACCGCTTTTTATTTTTGAGATTGATTGAAGAATAGTTTTTTTACTGAGCGGAATTAGATGAAGGCTGCGTCGTAATTGTGAATTTGCGACGCAGCCTAATTCTTTTGCGCGGCACCGACCGGGAGTATGCCGATATGCCCGAAAGCAGAAGGAGGCTGTGCCTCAATTAAGACACAGCCTCCCCACTATAAATAGTTGAAACGCTATAAAAGCCTAACGCATTTCGAGGTAGGTGACCTTGTCCATGTCGCCATAGTCGAGGTTTTCACCACCCATACCCCAAATAAACATGTAGTTGCTCGTTCCGGCAGCGGCGTGTATCGACCATTCGGGCGACATTACGGCCTGCTCATTGTGGAGCCAGATGAGTCGGTTCTCCTGAGGCTCGCCCATCAGATGACAGATTGCGTTACCTTCGGGAACGTTGAAGTAGAAGTAGGCTTCCACGCGGCGGTCGTGAGTGTGAGCCGGCATGGTGTTCCAAACGCTACCGGGCTTGAGTTCGGTAAGTCCCATCTGAAGCTGACAGGGGCCTTCCTCAAGCACATTGGCAACGATGAGCTGATTGATTACGCGGTCGTTGCTCTCCTCCATCGAACCTGCGGCAAAAGAGTTGGCCTTTATGGAGCCTTTGCGACCGTCGATCGTTATGAGCTGGGTCTTATAGGCTTTGTGGGCCGGAGTCGAGTTGATGTAGAATCGAGCAGGATTGGCTGCGTCCTTGCTGCGGAAAGTGACATTCTTGTTGCCACGACCCACATAGAGGGCGTCCTTGAAGTTGAGCTCATAGTCCTTGCCGTCAACACTTACTACGCCGGGACCGCCGGTGTTGATGACTCCGAGTTCGCGGCGTTCAAGGAAGTATTCGGCCTTAAGCGGGTCGATTGTTTCAAGTGTCACCGTCTTTGCAACGGGAACAACGCCACCGAAAATGAGGCGGTCATACATGGAGTAGGTAAGGTTTATCTTATCATTCTCCATGACCTTGGGCATAGTGAAGTGAGAGCGAAGCTGGTTGGTGTCGTAGTTCTTGACATCATCGGGATGACATGCTCTCAAAATGGTATAGCTTGTCGACTGTGCGCTTGCTCCAAAAGCAATTGAAGCAGCTATCAGAGCTGACATGAATAAAGATTTCATAGCGGTTGAGTTTTGGGTTGTTTTGTAATGTAGTTATTTGGTGCGACATTCAGCGGCATATCCAATCGCTTCAGCGCACTTGTCGGATATGTATTGCCAGTCGGCAGCAGCTATTTTGTCCTTGGGGAACAGCTTAGAACCCATTCCCACGCAGTAGACGCCTGCGGCAAACCAAGCCGAGATGTTTTCGCGTGTAGGCTCGACGCCTCCTGTCACCATGAGCTTTGACCAGGGCATGGGGGCGGTGAGTCCCTTAACGAATTTCGGGCCGAGGACATCGCCGGGGAATACCTTGCAGAGGTCGCATCCGCACTCCTGGGCAGCACCTACCTCCGACACGGTTCCGCATCCGGGGGTGTAGGGTACTGAACGGCGGTTGCAGACGCGTGCCACTTCGGGATTGAAGAGCGGGCCAACGACGAAGCATGCTCCAAGCTGCAGATAGAGTGCGGCGGTAGCGGGGTCAACCACTGAACCCACACCTACGGCGAGTTCAGGACACTCCTTGGCTGCATACTTGACAACTTCGGCAAATACCTCGTGGGCGAAGTCACCACGGTTGGTGAACTCGAATGCCCTCACCCCACCGTCGTAGCAGGCTTTTACCACCTGCTTGGCAATCTCGGGATTGGAGTGGTAGAACACGGGTACGATGCCGGTTATGCGCATCTTGGCCAATACATCTATTTTATCAAAACGTGCCATATAATCAGTAATTTTCGTATTATCGGGTTATTGTTAAATGAATAATACTATCGCTGTACTCGTCCGTTGGCGTTTCCTCCGGCAAGAGCCTCCACTTCGGCTATGCTGACGAGGTTGAAGTCGCCGGGAACTGTATGCTTAAGTGCCGATGCGGCTACCGCAAACTCGAGCGCCTCACCTTGGGTCGACATGGTGAGAAGACCGTGAATAAGGCCGCCTGAGAATGAATCGCCGCCACCTACGCGGTCAACGATGGGGTTGATGTCGTAGCGACGCGACTCGTAGAAGTCGGTGCCGTTGTAGATCATAGCCTTCCAACCGTTGTGGGTTGCCGAGAATGATTCGCGGAGAGTCGACACGACATATTTGAATCCGAACTCTTCGGCCATTGCGCGGAAGATGCCGCGATAGCCTTCGGCTGAAGTTTCACCGGCTTCGACATCGGCATCGGGCTTGAATCCGAGGCATAGTTCGGCATCCTCTTCATTGCCGATGCACACATCGACATATTTCATCAACGGACGCATTACCTGTTGAGCTTTTTCGGTAGTCCACAGCTTCTTGCGGAAATTGAGGTCAACCGATACAGTTACACCGTGACGCTTGGCCGCTTCGCAGGCAAGGCGAGTAAGCTCGGCTGCAGCATCGCTTATGGCCGGTGTGATTCCGCTCCAGTGGAACCAGTCGGCACCTTCCATAATAGCGTCAAAGTCGAAGTCTTCGGGCTTTGCTTCGGCGATTGCCGAGTGAGCGCGGTCGTAGATGACCTTTGACGGACGCATCGAGGCTCCTGTTTCGCAGTAGTAGATGCCCACGCGGTCGCCTCCGCGAGCAATAAAGTCGGTGTTCACGCCGTAGCGGCGGAGTGCGTTTACGGCAGCCTGTCCTATTTCGTGCTTGGGAAGTTTGCTGACAAAGTATGCGTTGTGGCCGTAATTGGCGCAGCTGACTGCGACATTTGCCTCACCTCCACCCCAAATGACATCGAAAGAGTCGACTTGAACAAACCGTCTGTTGCCTTCGGGCGACAGACGGAGCATGATTTCGCCTAATGTAACTATTTTACTCATAGCTAATGACTTTTTTTCGTTTCTTAATATATTATATAATGTAAGTTATTTATTCGGTCGTTTCAATGCGCTCGGAATTGTCCCTAATCATTGCACGCTGGTTGCGGATTATGAGCACTCGGTTGTACCACATAAGCCCCATCGTTACGATGACAAGGATTCCGGCACCTATCCATTTTAACGATTGACAGCATTGGAATATTATCCATGCGAGCGGACTTGATGCAAAATCAAGGCTTCCACCCTCAAAACCCTGCGGTATAGCTACGGCACTGTCGCCTGTGGCGGCATATACATCCTTGGCTGCAAGCGTGAACCATGAAGCCAGATTGGTGACCATGTACAGACCGATGACGATGACTACAAGACCGATGATGAATGTCTTTACGACGTTACCGCGGGTGAAGGGGAGAACGAGGGGAAACACGTAGAACATTCCTGCAAGCGAGGCGAGGGGAAGGAACTGGTTGCCGGGCAGGAATACCGCAAGTGCGATGGTGACGGGAATCAAGAGCAACGACACTACAAGGGTGGTGGGGTGACCGATGACGAGTGCAGGGCTCATGCCGATGTTCAATCCCTCGGCTCCGCGGAACTTGCGTGCGATGAGGCTGCGCGTGGCATCGCTTATGGGCTTCAGTCCCTCGATGAAAAGCACGGTGACGCGAGGAATGAGTTCCATAACGGCACCCATCTTGATTCCGAGTCCGAGTATGTAGGGTATGCGGTCGACTATTTCGGCCCATGAATTGCAAGTAAGGCCGCCGATGGCTATGCCTACAATCACACCGAGGAAGAGGGGTTCGCCGAGTAGTCCGAATTTTTTCTTAAGGCCTTCGGCATCGACATTGAGCTTGTCGAAGCCGGGAATTCGATCAAGACCTTTGTTGATAATCCATGCAAAGGGGGCAAATCCTCCGCAGAAAGGCTGAGGAATCGAGATGCCGTCCATGCCCTCGTAGAAATCCTGGAATTTCTTGGCTGTCATGTCGGCTATAATAAGCGTGATGGCATAGCATATAATGGCGGCGAAGAATCCCCATGCAAGCGACCCGGATGCGAAGTAGACCACCGCTCCGATGAATGCGAAATGCCAGTAGTTCCAAAGATCAATGTTGACCGTGCGTGTCGTCTTGGTGAAGAGCATCAACAGGTTGACTCCGAGGCACACGGGGATGATGAATGCTCCCACGGCCGTGTTGTAGGCAACGGCTGCGGCAGCGGGCCAGCCCATGTCGAATACATGCAGCTGCAGATCGTAGATGCTGACCACCGTGTCGAGAGCCGGGCCGAGGCTGGATGTGAGCAGGGCGGTGATTACCGACAGTCCCACGAATCCTACACCCACCTTAAGTCCGCTTTTAAGAGCGTCGCCGAATTTGATGCCGATGCACAATCCGAGTACGGTGAAGATTATTGGCATCATCACCGCCGCACCAAGTCCGATTATATATTTGAAAACTTCTTCCATTGCTCTGCGAATTTATTTTACGGTGACTTTCAACGGGCTTTGCGACTTGCGATAGGCGCTTTTCAGCTCCTCCTCCCACTCGTCCATAGTGGCGACATCGCCTTTGCTCCATCCTGAACCCCAGTAGTAGGTGAAGGGGGAGTCGGGGGTGTATTCCACAGGCGCGAGGAGATGACCTATGGCATCGCCTGCGGGGGCGTTGAGCGGCTTGTTGATCATGTCGTCGAATTCACCGGGAACCATTACGCCAACGAATATCACGCCGTTGCCGTTGGCGGCATTGTCGGTAGAGTCGGCATAGGCCATGTAGTGGTTTTCGGTGTCGATCGAGTAGCCGTCGGGGTTCTGTCGATGAACGACTATGCCGGGAGCCACACGGCCTTTATCGGAGAGTCCCGAGTAGCTGACAGTCGTGCGGTTGAGGTGTGAACCACGATCAAGGCTAATGACGCGGGTTTCAACTACGTTAGTGTCGCTTGCCACTGTCAACGGGTTGTAGACAAGACGGGTGGTGAAGCGCAGGGGGCCGTTGTCGAGGACTTCCCACTCCTTGAAGCAGTAGGGATAGACGATGCTGTCGTTGTCGACAAGGAGAGCGGCTGTGCCTCCTCCAAGAGTGGGACCGACGGCATAGACATCCATTCCGTTGCCGTGGTCGACATGGAATGAAACGCGATTCACGCGGTCCTCATAGTAACGGTGCTCGAGAATCGGGGTTTCGACCGACTTTGTCCAGATGTCGTAGCCGAAGGCGCGTTCTCCGCTTGCTTGCAGGGCCGGGCCGTAGGCACGATAGGCGCTCTTGTCGTTCTCCCAGGCCATGTCGTCCTTGCGCTCGGGAAACAGGCGACCGTAGACGATGGTGTCGACGGGAGCGGGAGTGCCGGGACGAAGGGTGTAGTCGGCGCTGCTGTTGGCGGCTACGGTTGCCGGAAATATGAGCAGGTTGTCGTAGGTGAGCTGATAGGGCACTTCATTGCCTTCGGAATTGACAATCACGAAGCTCTCGCCTGCAGGAAGGTTAAGCGAGGCCATGTCGACGGCTGTGATTTCATCAAAACGGTCGATGTCGAGCTGATTGGTGACTGTGATGCTCTTGGTTGAGTTGCTGCACCCTACAGCTGCCACGCCTATTGCGAGGCAGCTGAATAACTTTGTCAATGCATTCATTACTTGGGCTGTTTACCGATGTAAGCAAGTATGCCTCCGTCGACATAGAGTACATGTCCGTTGACGAAGTCGGAAGCGTCGGAAGCGAGGAATACGGCCGGACCTTTGAGATCGTCGGGAGTTCCCCAGCGAGCTGCCGGAGTCTTTGCGATAATGAATGAGTCGAAGGGGTGGCGGCTTCCGTCGGGCTGGCGTTCACGCAAGGGAGCGGTCTGCTCTGTTGCGATGTAGCCCGGGCCTATGCCGTTGCACTGGATGTTGAATTCGCCATATTCCGATGCAATGTTGCGGGTGAGCATCTTCAATCCGCCCTTTGCTGCTGCATAGGCCGATACTGTTTCGCGGCCGAGCTCGCTCATCATTGAGCAGATGTTGATGATTTTGCCATGTCCTTTCTTTTTCATGCCGGGAATGACGGCCTTTGAGCAGATGAACGGTCCAACGAGGTCGACATCAATAACACGACGGAACTCGTCGGCGGCCATCTCCTCCATAGGTATACGCTTGATTATGCCGGCATTGTTGACAAGGATGTCGATTGTGCCTACGGTGGCCTCGATGTCGGCTACCATAGCCTTTACCGATTCCTCGTCGGTTACATCACAGAGATAGCCCTTGGCGTCGATGCCAAGCTCCTTGTAGGCTGCAGCTCCGCGTTCAAGTGTTTCACGGCGTGAGCAGTTATATACTATTTTAGCTCCGGCTTCAGCAAATGCCTGAGCGATTGCGAGTCCAATTCCATAAGCGGCTCCGGTTACTAACGCCACTTTTCCTTCAAGTGAAAAATTTACCATAATATATTGGTCTATAAAAAATCGGTGTTAAAATAAATCTTTGAATTTCTCGGTTTCTCCCCAGTGATGATCCTTGGGGAAGGGCTGTCCTGACCACGCTTTCTGGCTTGTCCATGGTTGTTGCGCATCGGTCCAGAAAGGGTGAGTGGCAGGAAGGCCAAGAGGAAGGAATGACAGTGATGTCATGTAGAGGCTGCCGTTGTTGGTGTACCAGTCGGCGATATTGGGCTGGCGGCCTGCAAATCCAATGGTGAGGAAGCCGCCTTCGTTGAAGTTTTCCTTGTCGTCAAACATGCGGTGCATTACAGCGGTAAGAGCCGAGCGCACTTGTCCGTTGGTGAGTCCGGCGGGAAGCTTTTCGTACCAAGCCATGAGCGCGAGAGGCTGCATGGTGGCCATGCGGTAAGGGATTGAGCGTCCGAATACGGGGAATGTGCCCTCGGGTGAAATGAGTCGTTCAAGCACGATGCTGTATTTCTGAGCACGGCGTAGTGCGCGGTTATAGTAGTTGCTGTAGTGGATGCGGGTGTAGGCCTTTGAGTCCTTGAGAGCCTGAAGGGTTTCAAGGTACATGGGGTGGAACACATAGCTGCTGTAGTAGTCGAATGCAAATTCGGGTCCGTCGGCATACCATCCGTCGCCGGTGTACCACTCTTCGACTTTGCGGATGGCTGAGTTTACGCGATATTCATCGTATTGCGCTCCGGCCTTTGCGAGCAGTCCCTCGATGGTTGATGAGAAGAGCAGCCAGTTGGTATAGGGAGGGTCGACACGGCGCAACTGTGAAAACTCCTCGATGTAGCGGCTCTTGGTGGTGTCGTCAAGAGGCACCCACAGTGCATCGTAACCGCGAAGAAAGCTTTCGGCTATATAGGCTGCGTCGACAAGCGCCTGACCGTGACCGCGCCACAACAGGTAGTCGGGGCTCTCGGGGTCAACGGCATTGCGATAGCTTTTAAGAGCCCAGTCGCGAAGCTGCTTACGCTTCATGCCTTCGTCGGTTTCATCGTCGGGTAGGGAAAGCCAGGGAGCAATGCCGGCCATGAGGCGTCCGAATGTTTCCATGTAGGTTACGCCCTTGTTGCGTCCGTCCCAGTTGGGGCTTACCTCGACAATCATGTTTTTCTGTAGGTTGCCTTCGGCCATGTTGCTTAGCACGGGAGCTGCCATCTTATAGAGCAGGTCGACCCAGTAGGCTCGGTCTTCGTTGCTCTCCTTTTCAAGGAAACGTACATATTCACATGCGGCGAGGAGGAATGCACCTACACCGAAGTTGGCTGTTGACTTGGAGTCGACTACCTGTCCGGGGATTGCTTTTTCGCCGATGGGCTGAACGTAACCAACTCGGCCGTCCTTCTGCAGGGCTACATTCTTTAGGTAGTTCCAGCCTTTCTGAGCAGCATCGAGGTATTTAGGATCATTCAGATAACCGTTGTTGATGCCCCACAGCAGGCCGTAGGTAAAGAATGCCGTACCGCTTGTTTCGTATCCGGGGGCGTGCTCTTCGTCGAGCATTGAGCGCGACCAGTAGCCTTCGGGACGCTGCGACTTGACAACGGCGTCGGCCATGTTGCGGTATCTGTCCTCAAAGAATTTTCGGTGTTCATATTCGGCAGGCAGGTCTTTAAGCACCTTTGCGAGTCCGGCGAGAACCCATCCGTCGCCTCGAGCCCAAAAGTCCTTTTTGCCATTGGCGCTTTTGTGCTTGGGATATACGTATTTACCGTCGCGGTAGTATAGATTCTCCTCGGGGTCAAACATTATGCTGTCGCTATAAGTGATGTATTCATAAAGTTTGTCGAGGTATTGCTTGTTTCCTGTGATTTTGTGAAGTTTGGTCATTACAGGCATAACCATGTAGAGTCCGTCGGCCCACCACCAGTAGTCGTGTTTTGGTGTCGACATTTCATATTCCATAACTTCACGTGCGCGGCGAATGCGCTTGTCGTCGGGCAGGATGTTGTAGAGGTCGGCATAAGTCTGGAAGCATATCTGCCAGTCGCCAAAGAGTACGTAGTCATCGCTTTCGCCATAGCTATATTTCCAGTTGGCGCGGTCGTTGCTCTTGGCGCCTTTCCATTGGTTGTGCTCGGCCCACTTTTCGGAGTATTCACGGTAGGCGTCATTTCCTGTGAGGAAGTAGGCCTCCATGTTGCCGGTGTGATAGGCGGCATTGTCCCAAAAGGCTCTTACCTCGGGAGCGTTGTTGCTCTGCCAATAGGTGTTAACCTTGTCGATGATGGCACGCACTTCCTTGGATTGCTTGGTTGTTGCCGAGAAGGCGGCCACTGACGTGGTGAGCGCCAATCCCACAAGGGAGCAGTTGATGAAAGTGTTAAAGTTCATTAGGATACTTGGTTGTTAATAAAGTTAATAAATAATATATAGGTATCCCCGAAATTATTCATTGTCATGGCAAGACTTTTTCCACATAATAACGAAGACACTAAGAAGCATAATTACTATTTTACAAAATTAGTGAATATTTCCTATAAAGGAGTATAAAATTTAATCTTTGTGGAGCGGTTTTTCAATCAAAATCGCTTTATGGGCCTGATGAGGGGTGCTTTTGGGTTTTTGCGTGTTGAAAAAGTAGGCCGGCCCGTGTCGCGGTTGGTGTGGGCCGGCCTATATATATTGTGTGTTTTTCGTTTTGTCTTGTATTTTATGTCAGGTTTATTTTTTTTTAGGGTTGTATTAGGAAATGAAATTTTATCGTCTAATACAAATCCACAATGCAAAGATACCAAAAACTTAATTATTGAGCAAATTTATTTTTTGTCGGCTTATTTTTTAGCTCGAGATTATGTTGCAAATTGGATGATGTAGATGCTTTTTGAGAATTTGAACTATTGATATATAGCGGATTATGTGGTGGAGAGTTGCGACAATTCAGGACTGATCATCTTTTTGGGGATGATCGACTGTAATGCGTGAATGACGCTTTTCAGCATGTTCAGGCGAATGAAATCAGCTCTAAGGTATATCGAAATACTTCGCTTTGAAACAAATCGGCCTTCGATAGGTCGCACATTCTCCCTTTGCGATTCCGACAGAAAGGGGAGGTGCATTTCCGGGATTATAGTAAAACCGCCGTTGATGTCGACGATGCGTATAAGGGTTTCGATGCTTCCGGCTTCATAGATGTGTCGTCCGATACTGCGTGCCTTGCAGAAGCTGAACGCGCTTTCGCGCATACATTGTGATTCCTTCATGATCCACATCTTTTCGTGAACGAGATCGGCCGGATTGAATGCCGGCTGCTTCATGAGGCAGTCTTTGGCCATATATACGAAGAACGACTCGGTATATAGCGGTATTTCCTTGACTCCTGTCACGGCGTGGCCGCTCATGGCTATTCCTATGTCAATATTGCCAAAGCGGAGAGCCTCAATTATGGCATCACCTTTCATCTCGTTTATGGAGAGTTTGACTTCGGAATGGGCATCGGTATATTTCTTAATGAACCAAGGCATTAGGTAAGGTGCTATCGTTGGCCCTATGCCGATTGATAACGGCCCGGAAACCGCTCCTTTTTGTTCGGCGACAATTTCTTCGATTCGGTCGGCTTCGCTTATTGCTGTCTGTGCCTGAAGAAGTATAATCCGGCCAATGGAGGTGGGAACAACACTTCGATTGCTTCGCTCGAATATTTTTACGCCGAGCTCCTCTTCCAGTTTTAGGAGCAGGGCACTCAATGTGGGTTGTGTGATGTCGAGTTCGGCGGCAGCTTTAGCGAAGCTGCGGTGGCGGTCGATGGCGATGATGTATTTTAGCTGCTGTAGTGTCATGATAGATAAATTCAATGCAAAGATAGCCAAAATCTGTTGTCGGTCTATCGCGGCGGCAGTAATTTTGCAACATGAAAACAGAAGTAATCACGAAAAAGAAGAGATTTCACCGATATTTCCCGACTAAAGGGTATTCATTATATTGGATATTGTTGGCATATCTTGCGATAGGATATTTCTATCCGGTGATAGGATTGTTGGCGTTGGTGTGCATGATCGCTCCGGTGGCTTTCGCGGTGAGTCGCGGTCGATGGTGGTGTGGAAACGCCTGTCCCAGAGGGAATATGTATGACAGGCTGCTGGCTAAATATTCACCCCACAAGCCTATCCCAGCATTTGTTCGCACTCGGCAATTCCGTATTTTCATGGTGCTTTTTATCTTCACCATGTTTGGCGTGCAGATGTATTTTGCTTGGGGCGACTGGAACGCCATAGGACGAGTTTTCTGGACCATCATTCTTGTCACCACGATTGTAGGAGTTACATTGTCGTTTATCTATGCGCCGCGCACATGGTGTTCGTTCTGTCCGATGGGTACTCTTTCATCATGGGTTACGCCGAAGAAGACTCCGTTGCCAAAGGCTTTCACAAGCGTTAATGTGGATGCGTCGTGTCAGATGAAGTGCAAGAGTTGCGCGAGAGTGTGCCCTATGCAGCTCACTCCCTACGACAGCCGGGGAGAAGCGGTGGGCTACCTTAATGCCGACTGTATAAAATGTGGCAAATGTGTCGTTTCATGCCCGTTGAAGATAATGAAAATCAAACCTCAAACCATTATAAACCAATGATAGAAGTTGATAGAAAGCTGTGTCCGCATGATCATGTGTGTCCGCTAATACGTATTTGCCCGGTGGGTGCCATAACGCAAGGTGACGACGGCTACCCGATAGTAGACCATGACAAATGTATTGAGTGTGGAAAATGTGTGCGCTCCTGCCCCAAGAAGGCCATGCAGAATAGGCGGGTATAATGCCGAAGATTTCTTATATTTGCAATAAAAACTGATTATGAAGAATTATATTGAACAGCTAAAAGACAAACTGGATTTGCTTGGCTTCAATGAACCCGAAGATTACGGAGCGTTTTTTCAGTCAATTGCAGATATATTATTGAACCATGTGCTAATCGCCAAGAACGAAAGGCTATATGAAATTACCGAGATTGAATTTTATTTATTTTCTCCAACGCATCCCGATGTAATAGCCTATCCTAGGATTTTTGAAAATGGCGGACAATGGTTTTTCCACCAAAGTGGTGTGGATTTGAGCTTTAAAAGTGATGACATTGTGTTTGGCGGAATTCTGATTCGAGGAATATGCGAACATAAGGCCGGTGCGCAACCTATAATCGGTCCGTTGAAATGTGTGTATACTCTTTGGGATCATTTTGACGCATTTAATCCTACACCGGATTCTTATCCGCATATTGTTGAGTGTGACGATTCATTTGGAAAAAATATAACGAAACTTCCAAGGTGGATAACTGTTCCAAATGGTAAGACACGTGAAGACAAGATTGAGGAATGGATAAAACGCCTGCCTGAAATTGACAGAGTTAACCTTAAGACATCTACTGCGGATATGGCTAAAGCTGTGTTTGACAATGAATATAGATTTAAGGCAGTTTAGGAGCTTTTATATTCCATGAAATACAGTTTAGTGCGCCGCCTTCTTTGACAATCTGAGGACATGATATGGGGATTATCTGACAATCAGGCATATAATATCGGAATTGTTCTACGGCTTGTGCATCTTCTTCGACGATTTTTTCTGAAGGTATATATTCGGTTTTGTCGGCGGTAACATCATCACCGGTGCATTCTCTATTTATAGAAGGGCGCATTGGTGTGAGTTGCGGCAGAAATATTGTATTGCCGATACGAAGAAAATTGATATAGCACCAATTATGCTTATGTTGCTTCTCGACATTAAAGTCGAGTATTTTTACATCGAAATATCTACTAAGAATTTGTTCAAATTGTAAGGAATATTTCTTAGAATAACGATGGTAGTTGGTTAACAGGACAGTCCCGTCGAATATTTCTCTGACAATGCCGTCGGCATGGCCATAATATTCGCTGCGATCCCATGGAAGGAATATGATTTCGGATTGAAAGGCTGTTTCAAGTTGGTTGATAAGTTCTATCCGTGATAAATGACTGTTTTCATTAAAGACTTTATCAACCATAATAATGCCTTTTGATGTCTTGACAACATTCCCTCCGTCAATAATCAGGCCGCTTGCAAAAGTATCAAATCCCATTTTGTCACAGACTCTTGCTTGATTGGTTATCCTTGAGGAAAAATTGGGGTAGAGGTAATCGGGGCAATATTCATAACCGATAAACTTTTGATCGTCAATCTGTATCGGCATATAATCGCGAGCCCATATATCTACTGTGGCAGGAATGAATTTAACAGAAATGTTATTTTCACGAATTCGGGTTACTATTCCTAAACCACCGAGTATATTAAGTACGAGTTCTGAAAAATAGATGACATTTGTGTCTGAATCAAGTATCATGATAGTATTAATTAAAATTGGATTCAATTGATGTGCCGGATGAGCTATTTCGCTATGTTGGTATGTTGTAGCGAATTAAGTCGCGACAGCAGGAATGAACTTCATCTATAATTTCACGGCATCGGGGCTCCGGTAGCTTGATTTTTGTGCCAACTGCGATAAAATCTGACAATCGTGGCTGGCCTGTGCCGTTGACTGAGGTTGCGTGCTCGCCGTTATATCCTTCGGTGCATAGCGTGAGGTCGTAGGCCGGTGCAAGCCGCCATTGCCATGCTTTTGTATCGGAATCCTTGGCCACATAAAAACTGAAATTCTTGCAATGATCGTCTTTATTGTCGGTGAGATAATTGAACAGCATACGGCGATACATTTGCTCCACATCTTCACGGTTTTGAGTCAGGTAGCCGGTAAGTGCAAGAAGATTTGAGTAATCCATAAACGGTTCACGAAGTGATATGCACAACAGTCCTCCTGCTGTTGCAGTGTGAAGGCGATTTCCTTCACTGTCGATGTCGAACCGTCGAGATGCGAAATATCGTCCGTTAACGAGGCGGAAATCAGGTACTATAATTCCGCATTTTTGAGCGATTTTGTTATATCGATACTCTTGAAGCCCTTTATCTGTCGGGTCGTATGTATGTCTGAATTTGATAATCCAGTGCCCTTCGGAATCCGAAAATACCGCTTTCGGGCGAGCGCCACCGCTGTTTCCGCTATTGTAGAGCAACAGTCCGGCATCGCTATCCTGTTGCTCTTTGAGCACTTCGAGGGCCGTTTGTTGAAGTCGGTCGAAATCGGTTATAGGTTCCTTAGGTTCAATATTAATTGAAGGTGAATAGGTGAGTGCGCCCATGCCGTTGTCGCCTACAATTGCGAGCCGGTCCAATGATGACAAATCGGAATCGTTGACCCCTTTTCGCAGCAATGCCTTGTGAAGAAGATAGCGGCCGTATCCGTCGGGAAGGCTATCCTCAAAAATGCCGAAATTACCGTAAAACGGCTGGGGCTTGGCGATGAATACACCCGGCTTTAGCGGCAGTTCAAGTGGAGATATGCTAAAACCGTCGGCAATCCATGATTTGTCGTACTCGAAGACATTCAGACGATTGTCGGGCGTAAGCGACAATGTGCCCACCGTCTGTCCGCGAAACATTACTTTAAGCTTTTCGGTTTTTCTCATTTCTTCTTATTTTTAACGTATGCCCTTTTGTTGCCACTTTTGCTGCGAATCATGTCAAGCTCTTCCATTGTGTCAAATTTGGATTTGCCGAATAGATTGCGGACATCTGAAGCATATCCCAAAGCCATCGCCAACTTTACAAGCGATTCAAAGGCAATAAGCCCCTTTTGCTCAAATCGGGCGACGGTAGACAAAGGCACTCCCGACAGCTCGGAAATGTGTTGTCGTGTAATGTTTTTTTCAACGCGCCTTTTACGGAAATTTTCAGCAACTTCTCGGGCTATATCATCTGAATTATCAAGAGTAAAACTTTTTAATACAGATAATATATTGTTATTATTAATATTTTGTATCATAATACTGCTAATATTATGATACAAATGTAGTCAATAATTCTGAGATGAGCAATAGAATTGCGAACATTTCCGTTTGACCCGGAATCGAGTAGGGAACGGGGGCTAAAATTGATGGCGGATGGGATTATCGAGATTTCCGCCTTAATCTTTTGTCAACTAAGGCCAGATATTTTAATCCCGTTTGATCGATTGTGCTTTCCGGGCGCTCAATTCGACATGCTGAGTATATGGCATTTAACAGTCCCGGAATCGCACCTAATACGGGTGAGGCCAAGAATCCCAATCCTGCTGCTATGGTTCCGCATATTGTGCCAAAAACGATGTCCCCAAGATGGCTTTCGTTCATTCGTGCTGATAGCTCTTCTTTAGCAGCCTTCATTTCGTCAAGTACCATTGTGAATAGTGGTGATTCAGGGGTAATTGTCGGATTTAGAGCTATTTGCTCTACCTTATTGCTGAATGCGGTAAGTAAATCATGATGCCTGTCCTTAAATCGTCTAAGATGTGTCAAATCTATTTGTTTAGGATATGGTATCATTTCTTTGAGTATTAAATCTCTTTTGTATTGTCTTGTCCGTAATTCAACATCTTTGTTTTGTGCATATATTGTAGAAAAACATTTGCCGGTTATCCGATCTGTGACCGGTTGATAATCTATTTTGCAGGCAACTACTGAAGTAAGAAAAGTCATAAGTTCATAGGCGGTTTTAGGCTCCACACCATACCAATAATCATCGATCTGTTCAGCTAATCCCATCTGAATTAGGTTATAGAAAACGCCATCGTTAAGTTTGTCGTCGTGCATGTGAATCCCATTTTCTCTGAATGAGTATTTTCCCGCATGGATGTGACTGATTCCGTTTCTTTGAATTGGTAATCTTCGCCGTTTCAATATGCTTTTGTTCTGATTCAGGTACTCGTCAAACATTCTTGAAACCTCCCACGGATTATCAAGAACATTCATGGGGTTAACCGGAGTAATCAGCTCATTTTGAACCGCCTCTCTCATGAAGGGTTCATATCGCTCAGGTTCATGAAAGTATTGAGCCGGCACAATAGCGCTTACATTGTCGTGATAGAGCAAGGTGCGGATAGTCCATTCTGTATCAGGTAGATTTATATACGGGTAATATAATAGATTCATTTCTTGTTTTGATTATTAGTTGTGCTCAGAATCATTCGTAGAAAACGAATATATGAACTTGTCTATTCGTTTAACATAAAACCGCTTCATGTTGTTGCTTTCTGTCATAAAGAAATTTCTTTGGGCTATAAATTTTGAGGATTGATGGAACAATTTCCATCAGGATTGTCTTGGAGGAATTGTGACAAAATATTGAAACTTTCAATAGGCTACGCAGATAGGATGCGTAGCTTGATTATAATTTTGTCATTGATTTCAGCTTGGGATTTGTCGTAGCGCTGAAAAACCGTTAACTTTGCATCCAAATTCTGAAAAATAAAATTCAAATAATGCCGATGTTGCAACATAACATATCGTCAAGTTGGCGCCGCCGTAGCTACAGCAGCTGCAGCGTAAGTTGCTATAGCTTTCGATTTAAGGGCTTTTATAGCTTGCTTGAGGGGCGGTTTCGGCGATATTGCAGTTGCATCTGAAGTCTGACAATGCATTAGACGATAAGGAGATAGTCGGGAAGCTCTGAAAGCTTTCCGATTTTTTTGTGCCCTGTCATGGCCACATGCTCCTTATTGTCACGGCATGGCACAACGTAAAAATTTTCATATTCTGATTGAATTTTATAATTACCATGCCAATAAACAAGAATGCGTTATTAAGATACAAAACAATCGACCGATGCTTGAGAAACAAGTATCGGAGATGGACTTTGGATGATCTTGTCGAAGCTTGCTCGGAAGCCCTTTACGAAATGGAGGGTATAACCGGAGGCGTTTCAGTGAGAACCGTTCAGGCTGACATTCAAGTGATGCGATCAGACAAATTGGGCTACAATGCCCCGATAGAGGTGTATGACAACAAGTATTACCGATATGAGGATTCTGATTACTCTATAACCGAATCCCCGATAATCGAAGAAACGTATGAGCTCGTAGCTAAGGCCATTAGAATGATACATCAAAAAGGAGATGCTTCCATAGAGGATATGGGTGATATTCTGGAACAGGTTGGCGAACGGCTAAAGATACTGTTGATATATCAATAAAGAAGGCTTCCGTGAACACTTTTAGGGTCCTACGGAAGCCTTAATCATTAAGTGATTTTGAATCGGTGATTGCTACGCATTGTAGTATATTGGCACAGGCAGAAGGACTTGAACCCTCGACTTTCGGTTTTGGAGACCGACGCTCTACCAACTGAGCTATACCTGCATATATTCGTGGACACTTGTGGACTCGAACCACATTCTCAGGATTTTCAGTCCTGCGCATACACCATGTCTGCCAAGTGTCCATGGATGCGGAAGCAGAAAGATTCGAACTTTCGGAGCCTTAAAGAGGCTCGGCCCCTTAGCAGAGGGCTGGTTTCGACCGCTCACCCATGCTTCCTTTGTTTATCTTCCTTCAATCAATGAGCTGAAGATTGACACTGCAAAGTTATACATGCTGAATGCAGCCTATTTGCGTAGTGAAAAAATTTCTCAAATTTTTATGTGCTTTCGGATATTTGTGCTTGTGTTTGTGCCTATGCTTATGTTTATGTTTTATTACTGTCCGCTAAACTTTTGAGGTCAACTGAAAATTAGGGCTGATTCCGT
>Connie_p1__coassemble_957_pt1 | contig 42549 bp, 29 predicted proteins | sample Connie_p1__metabat2_low_PE_017 | metagenome-assembled genome bin Connie_p1 | reverse complement strand
TGCTCTTGTACTACTTCTTGTCTATTTAACTCTTTCAATGTTCTCGTTGCTTTCGTTCTCAAAAGCGAGTGCAAAGTTAGAGGATAATTTTGAACTATGCAAATATTTTTCCTGCACTTTTTTCATGCCCCGATGAACAATCGCTTCAAAAACTATGTTATTCAACATATTATAGCAATCTGCAATTTTAATCTTTAACATCTATTAACACAACGCTCTAAAAAGCGCATAAAACAGCACTCATTATTATATAGAATCGGCCAAATCACCACTCACGCCAAAATTAATCAACAGATAGATGAAAATCGGAAAATTTGGCGTACCTTTGAAAAAACTTATCACAGATGCAACCCTTCATACATCTACACGTACACACTCAATTCTCGGTTCTCGACGGCCAGGCATCAGTACCTGCGCTCGTCGACAAGGCCATTGCCGACGGAATGAAAGGACTCGCCATTACCGACCACGGAAACATGTTTGGCATAAAAGAGTTCTTCAACTACGTAAAAAAGAAAAATGGAAAAATTAAAGACGAAATAAAGGAGGCTGAAAAGGCCATAGCCAAAGCCCGCGAGGAGAACGACGACGAAACAGTGGCACAAAACGAGGCCCTGATCGCCAAGTTGAACGAAAAAATATTCAAGCCCATATTCGGATGCGAAATGTATGTGGCCCTGAAGTCACTGCATGAGCATGTCGACAAGAAGGACACGGGCCGTCACCTCATCGTGCTCGCGAAAAACGAAACAGGCTATCACAACCTCATCAAGATAGTGTCGCAGGCATGGACCGAAGGCTTCTACTCGCATCCGCGAACCGACAAGGAAGCCCTCTACAACCACCGCGAGGGACTCATTGTGTGCTCGGCCTGTCTTGGCGGCGAAATACCTCGACTGATACAGGCCGGAGAAATCGAAGAGGCCGAGCGACAGGTCAAATGGTTCAAGGACACATTCGGCGACGACTACTACATCGAGCTGCAGCGTCACAAGACCAACAAACCGGGAGGCAACACCGACACCTACGAAGTACAAGAACGAGTCAATCCCGAGCTTATACGCATCGCCCGAAAATATGACATAAAAATCATCGCCACCAACGATGTCCACTTTGTTAATGAAGAGGATGCCGAGGCTCATGACCGACTAATATGCGTGAGCACCAACAAATTTCTGACCGACGAGAAGCGCATGCGCTACACCAAGCAGGAATGGATGAAGACCCAGGCCGAGATGAACGAAGTGTGGGCCGACCTGCCCGAAGCGTTGACCAACACTCTTGAAATCCTTGACAAGGTAACGACCTACACAATCGACCACAAACCGATTCTGCCAAACTTCCCCCTGCCCGAAGGCTTCAACGACAACGACGAGTATCTGCGTTATCTCACCTATGAAGGCGCCAAACGACGCTGGGGCGAGCCCAACGAAGAGCAGCGCGAACGACTCGACTTCGAGCTCGACACCATAAAGAACATGGGATTCCCGGGCTACTTCCTGATTGTGCAGGACTTCATTCGCGCCGGACGCGAACGCGGAGTTTCCATCGGTCCGGGCCGTGGCTCGGCAGCCGGCTCGGCTGTTGCCTACTGTCTTGACATAACGCAGATCGACCCCATAAAATACGACCTCCTTTTTGAGCGATTCCTCAACCCCGACCGTATCTCGCTGCCCGATATCGACATCGACTTCGATGACGACGGACGAGCCGATGTGTTGAAATACGTTACCGAGAAATACGGAGCCGAGAAAGTGGCCCGAATCATCACCTACGGCACCATGGCGGCCAAGTCGGCCATAAAGGATGTCGCCCGTATCGAGCAGCTACCGCTTGCCGAGAGCAACCGCTTGACCAAGCTCATCCCCAAGCACATGCCCGAAGTCAACGGAAAGGAGCTGAAGCCCACACTCAAGAACTGCTACGAATATGTCAACGACTTCAAGGCCGAGCTGGGCAGCAACAATCCGCTCGTGGTGGAAACACTGCGTTACGCAAAGGAGCTTGAAGGCAATGTAAGAAACACCGGCGTACACGCGTGCGGCGTGATTATCGGCCGTGACGACATTACCGATTGGGTGCCCGTGAGCACCGCGACCGACAAGGACGGCACCAAACTGCTCGTAACCCAATATGAAGGCAGCGTGATCGAGGACACCGGACTCATAAAGATGGACTTCCTCGGACTCAAGACCCTGTCGATAATCAAGGAGGCCATCGCCAACATCAAGCTCACGCGAGGCATCGATGTCGACATCGACACAATACCCATCGACGACCCGAAGACCTATCAGCTCTATTGCGAAGGACGCACCACGGGAACATTCCAGTTTGAGTCGGCGGGAATGCAGAAGTACCTGCGCGAGCTGCAGCCGTCGGTATTCGAGGACCTCATAGCCATGAACGCCCTCTATCGACCGGGCCCCATGGACTACATCCCCGACTTCATCGCCCGCAAGCACGGTAAGTCGCCCATCGTCTACGACATACCCGTGATGGAGCAATACCTCAAGGACACCTACGGAGTCACAGTCTACCAGGAGCAGGTGATGTTGCTGTCGCGACTGCTCGCCAACTTCACGCGTGGCGAGAGCGACACACTGCGCAAGGCCATGGGTAAAAAGCTCATCGACAAGATGAACGCCTTGAAGGCCAAGTTCCTTGAAGGCGGACAGGCCAACGGTCACAAGCCCGAGATTCTTGAAAAGATATGGGCCGACTGGGAAAAATTCGCATCCTACGCATTCAACAAGAGTCACGCCACATGCTACTCATGGGTGGCATTCCAGACAGCCTACCTCAAGGCCAACTATCCGGCCGAATACATGGCGGCGGTATTGAGCCGAAACCTCTCGGACATAAACAAGCTCACCGGATTCATGGACGAGTGCAAGGCCATGCGCATAAACGTGAAAGGCCCCGATGTCAACGAATCATTCTCGGCATTCGGTGTTAACAAGGACGGCGATATACGCTTCGGAATGGCGGCCATAAAAGGTGTGGGGCTCAACGTTGTCAACGACATTATCGCAGCGCGTAACGAAGGCGGCCCCTTCACCTCAATCTACGACTTTGTCGAGCGCGTCAACCGTGGTTCCATCAACAGGCGAATAATCGAGAACCTCGCCCTTGCCGGAGCATTTGACTGCTTCACCGAACTCAAGCGAGAGGACTTCTTTGAAACCAACGCCAAGGACGAAACATTCACCGAGCAGCTCGTAAAATACGCCCAAAGCTACCAGAACGCCAAGAACAATCAGGAAAATTCACTCTTCGGCGACTTCGACGACTCAATCAACACCGCCGGTCGTCCGCCGGTGAAGCCTGCCGTGCCTTGGGTCGACAACATAAAACTCGAGCGCGAGCGTGAACTCGTGGGCATGTACCTCTCGGCACATCCGCTCGACCCCTACTACATCGAGCTGAAGTATGGCTGCATGAGCATAAAGGACTACATCGAGGAAGGTCCAGTCGAAGGTCGTGAACTGACCCTCGGAGGCATGGTCACCGAGTACACCGTGCGTCAAGGCAACTCCGGCAACTTCGGAATTCTGAAAATCGAGGACTACTCAGGCTCGACCGAAATGAGGCTCTTCGGACAGGACTTCATCGACTACGGAAAATACGGTGTGATAGGAACGCCCCTGCTCATCCACGGCCGTTACGGTCGACGGTTCCGCAACAGTGATGTGCGCTTCCAGATAACCGGCATCAAACTGCTCGAGGAGGCCAAGGGTCAGCTTGTCAAAGGAATAACCATCAACATCAACGCCGACAAGGTCACCGAAAATTTCCACGGAATAATCAACGACATGATAAAGTCGTCGACCACCAATCGTGGCGACCTTTTCCTCAGGGTGCGCGACACCGAGCTCAACCGCTCGGTCAAGCTCGCCTCAGGCGTAAAGATTCCCATCACAAAGAATCTGCTCGACACTCTCGACGAAATGGAAATGGATTATGAAGTAATGAGAGGATAATACTTGGCAAGTTCATATTTCTTTCATAATTTTGTCGACAGAAAAGAATATACATTTAATTTCAAACTATACACATCATCGTAAATCATGGCAACTCAATTTACCGACCAGAACGTAAAAGAACTTATCGCAAGCGGAAAGCCTGTAGTGATTGACTGTTGGGCCACTTGGTGCGGACCCTGTGTTCGCATGAGTCCCATTATCGACGAGCTCGCCGAGCAGTTTGGCGACAAAGCCGTCATCGGCAAGTACAATATCGACGAGCAGAGCGACCTCACAGCCGAGCACCGCATCATGTCGATTCCCACAATCCTTTTCTTCAAGGAAGGAAAGCTTGTAGACCGTCTTGCCGGCTCACAGCCCAAGTCGACACTCGAGGATAAAATCAACGCCCTCATCGGCTAATAATCTTCCGTTTAGCAATCGCATCCAGGAGCCCGGCAATTGTCGGGCTCTTGTCATATATACCCAAATGGGGCCGTCGGGCAAGAAAGTTGGCGGTTTAACAGTCACTTTTTTCGGGATGTTCTTGTTTTATGTTTAATAACATAGTAATTTTGCAGTCGAAATTGAAAATCTATATGCAGAACATCAGAAACATTGCCATTATCGCACACGTTGACCATGGCAAGACCACATTGGTGGACAAAATGCTGCTTGCAGGAAACCTGTTCCGCGAAAATCAGAATGCCGGCGAGCTTATACTTGACAACAACGACCTTGAGCGTGAACGTGGCATAACAATCCTGTCAAAGAATGTATCCATCAACTACAAAGGATATAAAATCAATATTATTGACACCCCGGGACACGCCGACTTCGGCGGTGAAGTGGAGCGAGTGCTGAACATGGCCGACGGATGCCTGCTGCTTGTCGACGCTTTTGAGGGTCCCATGCCCCAGACTCGATTTGTGCTGCAGAAAGCCATACAGATGGGACTGAAGCCCGTTGTGGTGATCAACAAAGTCGACAAGCCAAACTGCCGCCCCGACGAAGTACAGGAGATGGTGTTTGATCTGATGTTCAACCTCGACGCTACCGAGGAGCAGCTCGACTTCCCCACCGTCTACGGTTCGGCCAAGCAGGGCTGGATGTCGACCGACTGGCGCAAGCCCACCGACAACATTCTCCCCGTGCTCGATGCCATAATTGAGTACATCCCCGCTCCACAGACCCTGGAAGGCGACCCTCAGATGCTCATAACATCACTCGACTTCTCCAACTACGTGGGACGAATAGCCGTAGGACGCGTACATCGCGGCACCCTTCGCGAAGGCATGGACATTGCCCTTTGCAAGCGCGACGGCTCGGTTGTGAAGCAGCGCATAAAGGAGCTGCACACATTTGAGGGAATGGGTCGAAAGAAAGTCAGCGAAGTAAGCTCGGGCGACATCTGCGCACTTGTGGGAATCGAAGGATTTGAAATCGGCGACACCGTTTCCGACATAAACAATCCCGAACCCCTGCCCCGCATCGCCATCGACGAGCCCACAATGTCGATGACATTCACGATCAACGACTCTCCATTCTTCGGAAAGGACGGAAAATTCGTAACCTCACGACACATTGCCGACCGATTGACACGCGAGCTCGACCGCAACCTCGCGCTGCGTGTGAGCAAGGCTCCCCACGAGGATGTTTGGACAGTCTACGGCCGTGGTGTGCTGCATTTGTCGGTGCTCATCGAAACAATGCGCCGCGAAGGCTATGAACTTCAGGTGGGACAGCCCCAGGTTATCATAAAGGAGATCGACGGACAGAAGTGCGAGCCTGTCGAGCTTCTCACAATCAACGTTCCCGAGGAGTACTCGAGCAAGATCATCGACATGGTTACTCGTCGCCGTGGCGAAATGGTGTCGATGACAACACAAAACGACCGGCTCCACATCGAGTTCCAGATTCCCTCGCGAGGCATTATCGGACTGCGCAACAACGTGCTCACCGCCTCGGCCGGTGAAGCTATCATGGCTCACCGATTCCTTGAATATCAGCCCTGGAAAGGCGACATCGAGCGACGCACCAACGGCTCTCTCATCGCAATGGAGGCCGGAACCGCCTATGCCTACGCCATTGACAAGCTTCAGGATCGCGGACGATTCTTCATCTTCCCTCAGGAAGAGGTATATGCCGGACAGGTTGTGGGCGAGAACGCCAAGGACAACGACATCGTGGTAAATGTCACCAAGTCCAAGAAACTCACCAACATGCGTGCTTCGGGAGCCGACGACAAGGCTCGCATAATCCCGCCCGTAGTATTCAGCTTGGAAGAAGCTCTCGAATACATCAAGGAGGACGAATATGTCGAAGTAACACCCCACCACCTGCGACTACGCAAGATTATTCTCGACGAGCTTGAACGCAAACGCGCTAACAAACAATAAAATTGTGTAATTTCAGCTAACAGCCTGAACTTAAACTTATATTAAATGTCTTATAGTCAATATCAACTATAAGACATTTTTTATTATGTATCGTTTTATTCAAAGAACAATTTTGGCTATGGCAGCTGTAATAGCTGCAGGATTCATCGGAATAAATGCCCAACAGGCCATTTCGGTTGAAAATGCGAATCTCCCTGTTGAAGCTAAATCCTTCATAAAGCAACACTTCGGCAATACGACTATAGCCAAATTTGAAAAGAAATTCTGGTCCAATTCCTACGAAATAGAGTTGGCCGACGGAACCGACATCGATTTCGACTCGAAGGGCAAATGCACAGGCATCGACGCTCCCGACAATGCTGTCCTTTCGCAGTCGATTATCAACGACCTTCTGCCTAAGGCTGCCGTAAAGGCCCTTACCGACAACAACCTCATCAATGCGGTTGAGGAGATTGAGTACAACTCGTCCAAGGGCTACAAAGTCGAAGTGCGTCACCACACAATCGACGACTACCGCTTCGACGCCGCAGGCAAGGTCCTCAAAGTGACTCACGACAATTAAACTAATATAAATCTACTCTATCATGAAAGAAGCGGATGCGACCCGTCAGGTTGCATCCGCTTTTTTGGTGCTTTTCACATCGGGTCAAATTATCATTTATTGTCGAACCGGCTCTTAGCTTTCTTGGGCATGAAGTTGAATCGGTACTGAATATGCAGCAATACGTAGCGCGGCAGGATGTTGCGATAAGTTTCGGTGCGGCCCTGCGCGTTTACGGCGTATGTCACATTGTTCAGCTGGTGCAGAAGGTCAAATCCGTCGAGCATGAACACGAGCGCACCCTTGGCCGCCGTGTATGTCACGCCTGCGTTCCACACAAAGTCGGTGGTGTTCATCATCTCGTCCATATAGCCTCGGCGGGTGTAGAGGTTCAAGTCGGTCGACAATCCGAAGTTACAGGGCAGCTTGAACACTCCGCTGAGCGAATAGTTGATGTTGGTGGCGTGTATCGATGTGAATCCGGCTCGTGACGAGCTTGTGTTTCTGCGGGTCAGGTCAACCGAAGCCGTGATGGACTATCGTCCCAGCTGACATTGCAGCCCCAGCCTGTCGCTCAGGAAGAAATTCTTGACCGACTGACGCACCGGCGCCGAATCCTCGCCTATATAGTCGCCGACATTGCTCCATGTCCCGTTCAGTATGTTTGACAACACGAATTGTCCCTTGTTTCCGAAGTATAGGAAAAAGTTGTGGTTTGCCTCAATGCTGCGGTTGCCGCTCACGTTATAGGTCTTATAGGTGCGCACTCCCGTCGCACTGTCATATCGGTAGCCTCTTGTCAGCGCATTGGCTACAGGCTTATAGTAGAACGACAGTGTGTTGTAGAATTGCTTGCTTCCGTCAAACATTTTTTCGTAGTTCCATGACAAGCCGTACGACTGGTTATAGGCATTCTTTAGCCCTGAATTTCCTTCATAAATCATCAGGATTGCCGAGGGCATGGAGCATGGCCACCGCCGAGTCGATGTCCTCTTCACACATCCGGTCAATGGTGGCAAGCCTTTCGCTTACATTGCGATGACACCCCGACAACATCGACAGCAAGGCCGCAAGTACAATGAATATGCACGCAAACCGATTCATAGCCAATCACAATTTAAGGTTTTCCTCTTAAAATCATGACAAAAGCACCGGGACATTTTCAATCCCGAAGCCTTTGTCATGCAAATTTTTATAAGATTTGTATCTCGTTATTCAAATGTTTCTCCCTCCGATTCAAATACCTTCTCCTCGGTGTTGGATACGATGTTGGGCTTCTCGAGGCCGTAGTGCTTTTTGCTGTCAAGCACCTTGAGCCATATACCGAAGAACAACGCAAGCACTCCAAGCGAAGCAAAGAGGAGCATCGGATTGGTGTAGTTGTACTCCATCGGGTTGTCGACACCGGGATTGGATGCGGTGAGCACCTTGCCGATGAGGATGGGGAACAGGCACAGGCCTATGTTCTGAACCCAGAATATCAGTGAGTAGGCACTGCCCAGGAATCGCTCGTCCATAATCTTGGGCACCGAAGGCCACAATGCGGCAGGAACAAGCGAGAACGATATGCCAAGCACGATGATGGCGCTGAATGCCAATGCCTTGCTCGGGAATGCGGGAAGCAGCAATGCGAATGTGCAGTGACACATAATCATCAGCACGGCACCCACGATAAGCATCGTTGCACCCTTGCCCTTTACATCAAGATATATACCAAGAAGCGGAGTCAAGGCAGCCGCTCCGATGGGAAACCAGCGGAATATGTCGGAAGCCGTGGTGGCATCGATGCCGAGGTTGCACTGAAGCATGTTGGCGGCGTAACGCTGGAACGGGAATATAGCCGAATAGTAGAGCACACAGAGCATGGCGACAATCCAGAAGAGCTTGCTGCTGAAGATGTTCTTTACATCACTGAGCTTGAACTCCTCCTCGGCGGGTGCGTCGGGCAACTTGGCGGCGTCGAGCTGCTTGTCAAATGCACGGTCGATAAACGTGAAGATGATGAAGCAGATGAGTCCGATGCACAACAGGGCCGTACAGAATGCCACAGGCACTACGACTGTGGGATCGTCCTTGCCCATCCAGTCGGCAAGACGGGGCGAAATAGAGAAGATGGCAAACACGCCGATACGCGCTATGGCCATCTCGGCACCCATGGCAAATGCCATCTCCTTGCCGTTAAACCACTTGGCAATGGCCTTCGACACGGTGATTCCGGCCATTTCACAGCCGCAACCGAATATCAGGAAGCCGAATGCGGCAAGCTTCGCGCTGCCGGGCATGCTGACCCACCAAGAGCTCAACCAGTGGTCGAGTGCGGTGCCCTGAAACCAGTCGCTTATCGCATAGAGCTTTATGCAGGCTCCAACTACCATTATCGAGGCCGACAGCGTTCCGGTGAACCTCACACCCATCTTGTCGAGAATGATACCGGCCAATATCAGAAAGCCGAACACATTGAGAATATACTCGGCGCCGGCATAGTATCCGAATGCATCGGGCGACCATCCGCGCTGAGTTTCAATCAAAGACTGCAGGGGCGACATTACATCCACAAACATGTAGGCAAAGAACATCATCGATGCCACAAGTATCAACGCACCCCATCTTACATACCACTTGTCGTTAAGGTATTGTTTTACGTTCGTTGTCATTTAAAGTTTTGCATTAATGTGATTATTTTCTACAAAATTAAGCAAAATCACGATAATGACAGAAATATTCATTAATTTCGTAACAATAATTACCATTTACGATGTATTCACGCCAACCGTTTACCTTTGACCGTGTAGTGCGCATGATTATCTCATGCCTGGTGATATTTGCCGTGCTGTGGCTCATATATACGCTGCGTGGCGTATTGCTGCCATTTTTCGTTGCCTGCCTCGTCGCCTACATATTCGAGCCTTTCGTTCAGTTCAACCGTCAGCTGCTTCATCTGAAAGGAAGGGTCGTAGCCATATTCGTAACCCTGTTTGAGGCCACATTCCTTTTCGTCGCGTTGTGTTATCTGCTTGTGCCCATGATTTTGTCGGAGATGGAGCACATGGCCCACCTGTTGCGTCAATACTCCGAAACACGCATCGACACTCCGTTTCTACCCGAAAGCGTACATGAGATAATAAAGAAGTACATCGACTTCGACTATCTGTCGCAACTGCTTGGCAGTGAGGACCGCATGAAAATGTTTGAAAGCGTCATCAGCTCCACCTGGTCGATTGTCACAAGCGGCATCAGCCTCATCATAGGCGTGCTGAGCTGGTTTATAGTCTTCCTCTATGTCATCTTCATCATGCTCGACTACGAGCGTCTTTCCAAAAGCTTTCACCGAATGGTACCCCCGGCCTACCGCAAGACGGTGTTCCGCATCGGCAACGACATCCAGCGCTCGATGAACCACTACTTCCGAGGTCAGGCACTCATATCATTCTGCGTGGGTGTGCTCTTCTGCGTGGGCTTCCTCATCATCGGAATGCCGCTCGCCGTAATACTCGGAATGTTCATAGGACTGCTCAACATGGTTCCCTACTTGCAGTTGATATCACTCGTCCCCACTACCCTGCTGTGCCTCGTATGTTCGGTCGATTCCGGCATCGACTTCTGGGTCATATTCTGGGAGTGCATGGCCGTCTACTGCATCGTGCAGTGCATTCAGGACTTGTTCCTTACACCCAAGATCATGGGTAAGGCAATGGGACTGAACCCCGCGATAATCCTGCTCTCGCTATCGGTGTGGGGCTCGCTGCTCGGATTCCTCGGACTCATCATAGCACTGCCGCTCACAACCCTGCTGCTCGCCTACTACGATGAATACCTGACGGTAGTATCCCACCGGGACGAAAAGCACGACAAGCCCGACAAAAAACCTGCCACTTAACACCTTATAAAAAAATCCGTTAAGCCATAACGCTTAACGGATTTTTCGTCTATCCAGTTCCTTTCGGTATCTCGCCGCATTCTTCTGATGCGTTGCAAAGTCGCTTGCAAAATTGTGCAGTCCCGAGAAATCCTCCTTGGCACACATGTATATGTAGTTGTGAGGCTTCGACTTGAGCAATGCGTCGAGAGTACGCGCCGACGGCATCCTGATGGGTCCCGGAGGAAGTCCCGAATTCTTATAGGTATTATAGGGCGATGCCACCGCGAGGTGAGCGCCCGTGATGCGACGCAGCCCGAAATCGCCCACCGCATATTTCACCGTCGGGTCGGCCTGAAGCAGCATCCCACGGTTCAATCGGTTCATATAGAGCCGAGCCACCACGCCCCGCTCCTCGGCGTTATTGGTTTCCTCCTCGGCGATTGAAGCCACTGTCGCCGCCTGCACCGGTGTCAGTCCGAGCGACTTCGCCTTAGCCCTCCGCTCGTCGTTCCAGAATCGATTGCGGTAGTCAAGCAGTCGCTTCACCACGCTTTCAGGACTTGCCGTCCAGTAAAATTCGTATGTATCGGGCAGAAACGCAGCTATATAGGTAGGCTTGGTGAATCCCGCACCGGGGAGCACCTCGTCACACGCCTTCATAAACTGCAGCGAGTCGAGTTCAAGCCTCTCGCCCACCCTCGACGCGAGTTGGTCGAGAGTGCGTATATTGTTGAATGTAAGTTTAATCGGAGTTTGTGCGCCGCGCGAAATCTTCCGTGCTATGTCGATGGCCGACATACCCGGTTCGATAAGATAAGCACCGTTTACAGCCTCCTTGCCCGAAAGCCGCATTATCTTGTCGGCCTTGGCACCCGTGTCGCCAAGACGCTGTTTAAGTTCACGTGACACATCGTCGGGCGACGCATTGCTGCCAACATACACCCACTGCTCCGACTCGCCGTCGTAACCGCGTGTATATCCGACAAAAACAGTCACGCCCACAATCGCAATCGCCGCCACCGCCGCGACTACCGATAACAATATTATACTCTTCTTACTCATATCGGATACAAAAATACGAATAAGTTAATATCCCACGAAAAAATCCCCCCATTTTCCCATCCCCCCGGTTGCACCCCACCGTCCGCAAATCCCCACGCTTTCGCCCCGCGCAGCGCAGGGTGAACTCCACCAGCAAAAAATCAACTCCGGTGCTTGCCGATAAACTTTTTATTCAGTAAATTTGTCTTACTTCATGAACCATTTACACCATGTCAGCTCCAAACACCCCCATAACGCCCGTTACAATCGAGAATGACCGTCGAGTACTCGAACTCCTGTCACAAACTTTCAACGATGTCAGCTCGGCAAGCACCGAGATAATCAATCTTGAAGCTATTCTCAACCTCCCCAAAGGTACCGAACACTTCGTGGCCGACCTCCACGGCGAGCATGAGGCATTCCGTCACATCCTCAAAAACGCCTCGGGCAACATCAAGCGCAAGGTCACCGAGATATTCGGCACAACCATGCGCGAGCAGGAAATCAGGGAACTTTGCACGCTCATATACTATCCCGAGCGCAAACTTGAATACATAAAAGCATCGGAAAACGACCTCGACGACTTCTACAACATAACTCTGCACCAGCTCATTAAGGTGTGTCAAAGCGTTTCATCGAAGTACACCCGCTCAAAGGTGCGCAAGGCACTGCCGCGAGAATTTGCCTACATCATCGAGGAGCTGCTTCACGAGTCTTCGTCCGACGACAACAAGCAGCCCTACTTCAACCGCATCATCGAAACCATCATCACCACCGGACAGGCCGACGCATTCATTGCGGCGCTGTGCAACGTAATCCAGCGGTTAAGCATCGACCAGCTGCACATACTCGGCGACATATTTGACCGAGGCCCCGGCGCACACATAATCATGGACACGCTGTGCGACTACGGGCAGTTTGACATCCAGTGGGGCAACCACGACGCACTGTGGATGGGCGCGGCTGCCGGCAACGACTGCTGCATAGCCAATGTGCTGCGACTCTCGCTGCGTTACGGCAATCTCGCCACGCTCGAGGACGGCTACGGCATCAACCTCGTGCCACTCGCAACATTCGCCATGGAAACCTACGGCGACGACCCGTGCGACTTCTTCGGCCCGCATCTCGACACCGACGACACCACCCACAACGAAAAGACCCGACGCCTCATCGCCCAGATGCACAAGGCAATCAGCATAATACAGTTCAAGCTCGAAGCCGCGCTCATCGACAAGCGTCCCGAGTGGAACATGGCCGACCGCAAGCTGCTCGAGCACATCGACTTCGACCGCAAAGTGTTTACCCTCGACGGCAAGGACTATGAGATGCGCGACATCAACTTCCCCACTGTCGACCCGGCCGACCCCTACCGCCTCACTCCCGAGGAAGAGGAACTTGTAGCGAAGCTGCACCACTCCTTCAAGGTGAGCGACAAGCTCAAGAAGCATGTGCAGTGCCTCTTTACCAACGGGTGCATGTATGGCATCTACAACTCCAACCTGCTCTTCCACGCATCGATGCCGCTCAACGCCGACGGCTCGCTCAAGGAAGTCGACCTGCGCGGACAGCGTTACAAGGGCCGCGAACTCTTTCACCGCATAGGCATGATGATGCGCTCGGCCTACAACGACGACACCCCGGCCGACGAGAAGGACTTCGCCATCGACTACTACTGGTATCTGTGGTGCGGTCAGGAATCGCCGCTGTTCGACAAGTCGAAAATGGCTACATTTGAACGCTACTTCCTCACCGACAAGTCGACCCACAAGGAGGAGAAGGGCTATTACTACACACTGCGCGACAACGAGGAGGTGTGCGACAGGATTCTCGATGCATTCGGAGTGACGGGACAGCACCGCCACATAATAAACGGACATGTGCCCGTGCGCACCAACAAAGGAGAAACCCCGATACGCGCCAACGGCAAACTGATGGTGATCGACGGCGGATTTGCCAAAGCCTACCACAACACCACCGGAATCGCGGGCTACACGCTCGTCTATCACAGCCGCGGGTTCCAGCTTGTGCAGCACGAGCCCTTCACATCGGCCGAGGAGGCCATCAAGAACGGAACCGACATCGTAAGCTCAACCCAGATTGTCGAGCTTAGCTCACAGCGCATGAGAGTGCGCGACACCGACAAGGGAAAGGAGCTGCTGGGACAGATACACGAGCTGACCGAGCTCCTCTATGCCTATCGCCACGGAATCATAAAGGAGCGTGCCAAGAAACTCGGCTGAGGAGTTGTGAGTTACGCGAAATAGTATTAATTTTGTGACGGAACCTGATTTTTCAGGCTCCCCAAGTATCACATAAATGGAAAAAGTGCATCTATCATGAAATTAGGACTGACTTTTGTGTTGGCCTGCCTCTCATTGTTTCCCATTGCGACATCGGCAGCCGACAAGGCCGGGCAAACACGACCCGACACCGAAAACACCTTTGTATTGCAAAATCCCGACTATCAGAAAAGCCCCTATAGCGGAATGACGAGGGCGCACTGGCTGAAAGCAGCCGAATATCTGCTCAACGGAGCATTCGGCTACATCCACACACTCGACGACCCTATGTACTTCCCCAAGCAGCTCCAGAAGACCTATCCCAACAACGACAACGACACCCGCACAGCCAAGCTTGAAGGACTGGCGCGAACACTCTTTGTGGCCGCTCCGCTGCTCAAGGAGAACCCCGACCTCACTCTCAACGGCATACGCGTGGCCGACTACTACCGCCATCAGCTCGTGAGCCTCTCCGACTCCACGAGCAAGCACTACATCCCTCACCGCACCGGCGGCCCGAGCCAGACACTGCTTGAGCTCGGCTCGCTCGCCATATCCATGAAAGCCGCCGAGGAGGTGCTGTGGGATGCCCTGACCCAAAAGCAGAAGGACGACCTGGCAGCCACGATGCTGAGCTACGGCAACGGCCCGTCGATTGGCTCCAACTGGATGTTTTTCAACGTGTTCATCATGAGTTTCATGAAGGAGCACGGATATGAGGTGAACGAAACCCAGCTAAAGGATTTTCTTGAAAAGCTCCTTGCCCGATACCGTGGCGAGGGATGGTACAACGACGCTCCGGCCTACGACTACTACAGCATGTGGGCCTATCAGAGCTACGGCCCGCTGTGGGCTGTGATGTGGGGCGACAAGCAATACCCTGAACTGGCCCGTCAATTCCTCGCCAACCAAAGCGACATGATCGACAACTATCCCTATATGTTCAACCGCGACGGACGCATGAACATGTGGGGACGCAGCATCTGCTACCGTTTTGCCGCCGTGACCCCGCTGCCGCTGATCGAATACGGCAGGCACGAAGGTGTCAACTACGGATGGCTGCGACGCATAGCATCGTCGACACTGCTGCAGTTCATGCAACACCCCGAGTTCCTTGAAAACGGAGTGCCTACGATGGGCTTCTACGGCCCCTTTGCCCCGGCGGTGCAGATATACTCGTGCCGAGGCAGCGTCTACTGGTGTGGCAAGGCATTCCTCGGCCTGCTGCTCCCCGAGGATTCGGAGTACTGGTCGGCAGTGGAAAACAACGGCCCGTGGGAAAGCGACCTGCTTCCCGGAAAGGTCTACCACAAGTTCCAGCCGGCTACCAATCTGCTCATAACCGACTATCCCAACTCGGGAGCATCGGAAATGCGCTCATGGTGCCATGAAACGGTAGCAGCCGACTGGCAGAAGTTCCGCAGCTCCGAGAACTACAACAAGCTTGCCTATAACACCGAATTTCCATGGATGGCCGACGGCGACAACGGCGAGGTGTCGATGAACTATGCCACCAAAAACCGCGACAACCGCTGGGAAGTATTGAGGCTCTACACGTTCCGCAGCTTCGACGACGATGTGTACCGCCGTGACGCGGTACTTGAAACCGACACGACAGTGCGCTATCAGTTGACCGACATATCGCTCCCCGACGGCATCCTGCGCATCGACAAGGTGTCGACAGGCAATCCCACCCAAGTGCGCCTCGGCAACTACTCGCTGCCTCAGCTCGACGGCGACATAAAGGAGATGACTCGCACACTCGACAAGGGCTACACGGCCAGCATCATCGACAACGGCGACTATCAGCTCGCAACCGTTGCCCTTAAAGGATGGAAGAACGGCGTTAAGGTTCAGCGTCCCAAGGGTCTGCACCCCGTCAGCTCAATATGTGCGGTACCCGTGACCGAAGCCGATGTCAACGACAGCGACATATTCGTCACCCTGCACCTGTGGAAGAAGAGCGACAACGCGTTCACCGACAAGGAGCTGCGTCCCGTAAAATCGGTAAAAATATCCAAGGACCGCAAACAGGTCACCGTAAAGCTCGCCGACGGCCGCACCAAAACCGTCAACTTCAACTAACATCCCCTGTATATGCCGAAGGCATATCATACTTAACCGCGGGTAGGGCGGCCGCCCTACCCGTGGACTGACGGCATACCCAATCCCAAACCCCCTGCGGGTTGCACCACATGCGCCCGCAAATCCCCGCGTTAGCGCAAAAGCTGCAGAGCAGCTTAATAATGTTAGGCGTCCGCAGCACGGGTACAAGAGCGTCATATATAAGAAAAAGGGCTACGTAGTTGCCCAATAACCCACACCATCAAACGTCCGCACCCATTAGATAACATGCTATTGGGCAGCTAACGCAGCCCTTGGGGATGGTGTGGAATCCGATATAGCCTCACGCTGCACGCACCTAAAGGCGCGTTTGCATGAGGCTAACTCTATTGAGCAGCTACGCAGCTCTAACGCTAACGCGATGCCTTTTTATATTCACGGTCACCAAGCAAAATACCTTATGCGTGTTCTATAAATGTCCGGCTTTGTACAATACCAACAAGTATATAATATATTTAAACGAAGGTAGGCCTAAGGCCAATCCGTGTAAAATGCCCCTTGCGGTTGCTCCTACACAATATATGTAACAGAATCAGAGATGATTCTTTCAATAATCAAATTTTAAAAGATCAAAGGTCCTCACCATTGGCACGATTATATTCATTATCATAGAACATTGTTATATAATATTTTCCGTACTGTTCTGAAATAATAAACCAAACAGGTCTTTTTGAAAATAGGCCAAATAACTGCGTCAGAGCTTCTGACATCATCTCCGTTGTCGGATTTGCCATTTGTTCTGGAGTGTATTTTGTTTCAAAATATGGCTGTAGCTTCTCTTTAAGCAATGTTGTATCACTTAATTCTTGACCTTTTTGAAGAAAGACAGCTTCATAGCGTTTATTTTTCACTTTCATTTCATAAGATATATCTTCATCATCAGAAATTATGTAATCATCCAATGGTATATATTTTGAATTACTCTTAAACTGATTGCACAAATTATTGAATCTTATCAATATTGAACGTTCATCAACAGGATTTACATCACACAACATAACTCTATAAACTTTATTTCCGTTAGTTACGATATAAACATTTACAGGATAGCCATTAAATTCTCCTGTAAGAACCTCTTTATCATAAGAAGTTTCCCTGAATCCCTTAGACTTAATTTTACGAATCATTTCCGACTTACTGCCATCAACAGGAATACCTAGAAATTGAGTAACATCATTCTGAGCATTGACAGCTAATACATCAAAAACCAATACGAACAATAAGATTATCTTCTTCATAATAAATGGCAATTATGTACTCCGACTACCAAAAGCACTATTATATTTATTATGAAGCGTGGAGCCGATATGCCATATCTTAAAGTGAAGGTGCTAGGAAAAACCTTTGTGAACAGATATGGTTATAACAGCCCCACGCATATGCGTGGAAGCCGTCAGCCAATTCTTGTTCACGTGAGTTAAGTTTCCTAGGCTTTTCACTTACAAGAAGAAGTCATGACGCTTCTTTATAACTAAACAATGATGGATTTATCCCATCATTTGCAAAGATAATAAAATTTAAATAATGAAAGATGCATTTACAAGAATTATGCCTCAATATCAGGATGCGGCAGGGAGCGTGAAGGTGAATCCGAGGCCTCCGCCGGGAGCGTTCTCTACTGTGATGTCGCCGCCCATTGCGGTGATGATTCGGTGGACGAGGGGCAATCCGAGCCCCGCTCCTCCATTTTTGCGGGCGCGTCCCGTGTCGACACGATAAAACAGGTCAAACAGACGGTCAAGATGCTCATCGTCGACTCCGCATCCATTGTCGGCAAACTCAAACCGATGCATTCCGTCGTTCTCGCCCTTCCATAACAGCGATATACGCGTTCCGCCCGAATATTGCGCGGCATTGTAAATCAGGTTAAACAATGCGTTGGTAAGCAACGATTCATGACCTTTTATAAGGCAATCCTCGGGAATGTCGCAGATGAAGGTCATATTGTCGGCTATATGGCCTTGAGCTATATCCTCGGCAATCTGAGCCGTCATGTCACGGAAATTGATAATGCCGTAATCTATTGCACCGCCCTCCTGCAGGCGCATGACCATACTCACATCACTCACCAGATTGGCCAGACGGTCGGTATTCTGTTGGGCTCGCACAAGAAACTTACGCTTCAATGCATCAGGCATATTGTCATCGGCCAACACCGTGTCAAGGTACCCCTTGATGATTCCCACGGGAGTGTTCAACTCATGGCTGACATTCATCCCTATCTGTCGCTCATGGTGCATCTTTTCACGTTCGGCATGAATCTTATCGCGGTATAAGGTCAAGAGCTTGCGGGAAACATCGCCGAGTTCGTCATCGGAGAACTCCCATGTGTCAGCGTCATCGGGAAGTTGGTCGGTGGAGATGGCCTGCGCAAGGTTGCGAAGCGCATAGACATTCTTGCACACAACTCTGACTCCCCAGTAGGCCAACGCCGACGACAATATACCAAGTATTATCACCACTATCCACACCATAGGGTCGATGCTGAGGAAGTCGATAACCTCCCCCTTATAAGGCAATGCCGCAAACGAACTCACCAGCCCGTCAGCACTCCTTTTTGTGCTGACCATTAGCTTGTTGCCATCGATCGACAAATCGCTTACCGACGCATTAGCGCCGCCACCGCCAAGCCGCTTAAATTCAGGCAGCATATTTCCGGCAGCATCATATACCGAAATCGGGGCCTCGTGGCTGTCGGCAATCATCACGCCCTTATTGTCGTAAACCGTGATGCGCAGCGGGTCGAGCGTGGTGTTTCCGGTAAAGAGCTGAATGAAATCGACCGTCTTCTGCATATCGGCACCTTTCTCGTAAGCCTCGATCACCGTGTTGTTCACATTCACCAGGCGATTCTCAAGATTGTACTTCAAGCGCTGCTTCTCATGTATGACAAAGTATGTGATTGTTATGCCTATGATAAGCCATAACAACCCCACAAGCGGGAAGAAAAGCTTCCTATGAAGTCGTAAAATATTATTATTTGCCATTAATATTACTCAAAACAGTCAAAGATGGACAACCTAATGTCACTCCGACCGCATTCACATCATCTGAAATAATGACAACCGACACCCCTATAATGTTCACATTACCGCCCATTGCAACATCCTATTTCAAGAAAAAATTACGCTTCGCGACATTATGGGGTGAAATCGGGATGTCGGGTGTATTACTTTTGCACAAAAAGGTAAGTATTATGGAAAACAATGAAACCAAGAAAAAGGAGAGGGTCTATAAGCTGAAATTTGACCAGCTTTGGATCGATGCCATCAATCAGATTCCTGTGTGCTATCACAGTGAGATTTATTATTGGCTTGACTACTATCAGAATCACAACCACAGCGATTTGATAGGCACTATAAAGGATGACCTTGTGCGCTCGCTGTTCATGCTCATCTACCCCACAATCAAGCGTCGCCGCATAGCCCGCAACCGTCAGCGCAAGTCACGCGAAATCAAGAAGGCCGCCCGACTTGCAGCACCGGTCGAATCACAACAGCCCGCTCAGCCTAAAAAGCCCGAGGAAAAGACACAGCCCGAGACAACAGTTAAGCCACCCGAAGCTCCCGCCAGGCCGCCGCAACCCAGCCCCTCAAAGCAGGAGAGCCGAGGCGCTACAGCCCCGGCTCCCGTAAACAGCGCATATCATCGCCTTCAAAATATCTTGGGAACAAATGATCTTAACTATGAAGTCATCGCGGAAAGAGAATCTTATAATCGCGCTTGGCCGCCTCGCGGGTCCACTCTTCGGGAATGAAACGCCACTGGTTGAGCTTGCGCGGATTCACTTTGCCCTGCTTCTTTATGTAGTCGGTGAGGTAGTGGCGCAGGTCAAGGTCGGTAGCAAACACGATGCGCTCGGTCAACTTGTCGTGAGGGATGCCGGCACCCTTTGTAAGCAATTCACCGCCGCCGTTTCCGCGATAGGAGTTCAGTGCCACGCGATAGGTGCGGGCGGGGTCAAACTCCTTGCCGTCGGCCATGCTCTTTATCGTAACCTTCTCGCCCTTGGGCTTTCTCACATCCACCTCATAGATGATACCCGCCGCCGAGTCAAAGTTATAGCTCGGGTTTTTAAGCGTAGAGCGGCTCTCATCGCCCTCGGTAGGCTCCTCCTTAAAAAGAAGCAGATGGTCGGATGCCGAAGTCATAGTGTTGCACCACAGCGAGTAGGCCTCTTCAAGGTAATCCTTGACCTCTTGTCCGGTAAGCTCCATGACATAGAGCATATTTTCATACTTGTAGAGATTGAACATGTCGCTCACTGTTATAGGGCCGGCATCGATGGTGGCATCGTAGGAGAGCGGAGCGGCAAACGAGATGTCGGCTCCCGTTATTCCAAGCTGAAGCTCATGAATGAGATCGACAAACTCCGACGGGCCGAAGTAGGCGTCGCGCGTGGTGATGCTGCTTGTGAACTCGCCGATAGGTGTGTCGACATACTCCTTGATGACAGCCATGTCGGGAGCAAACTCTGCCATGAAATCGGCATCGGGCTCATAGTCCGACATGTGACGAAGTTCTCCGTCGATGTGCTTGTCGATTATTCGTCCGTCGTCATCACGCTTGAAGGTCATCGTTATGTCGGTAAGCACGACACCGTTGTTGGCCGGATTCATCACCAGCACCGTATCGCCCTCGACATTCACCACCTTCTTGTTTTCGCGACGATGGTCATGCCCCATAAGCACTACATCAAATCCCGGCACGCGCTCGGCTATCTCAAGCGAAGGATTTTCGCGATATCTCACCAAAGTGTTGCCGCGCTGTCCGGCATGGAACACACCCACTATCACATCGGGATTCTCGCGCTCCTTGATTATCGGAATCCACTTGCGGGCAGTGGCCTCCATGTCGTCAAACCGCAGCCCCTTCCACAGTACTTCGGGCAGCCATGCGGGTATGGCCGGAGTGAGCAGTCCGAGAATAGCCACCTTCACCCCGTCGTGCTCCACAACCTTATAGGGAGTGAATGCCGGCTCGCCCGTGGCAGTGTCGATGATATTGGCACCCAATACGGGCATGTCGCACTGTCGGCTCCAGCGCTCAAGCACTTTGCGTCCGGTTTCCACATCGTGGTTGCCTACATTGCCTGCATCGTAGCACATGAAGTTCATCATTCGCGAAGCCACGTGGGGAGTCACCGTGTCGACAAAGTTGTAGTAGTACACAGTGGGCTGCCCCTGGAGAATGTCGCCGTTGTCGAGCAGAATCACATTGTCGCCATAGCGCTGCCGCGCCTCTTTTACGGCTCCGTAGACACGCGCAAGACTTCCTGCCGAAGGTTGTCGGGTTATGAAGTTATAGGGGAAGAAGTTTCCGTGTATGTCGCTTGTCTGAAGCAGTTTTATAGTAGTCATGGAGGATGCGTTAAGAGATAGCCCCATAACAGCCGTCAAGGCGGAGAAAAGGGTCAGTATTCGTTTCATAGTTAAATAACAATTTATGTGCATTACGGGGTTATTTCTTGAACAGCCTGAACAGCTCGCCCACCCAGAGTACAAGTGATGTAACGGCGATTATTATCACCCAGTCGACAATCTTGAGCGGAGTCACATTGAACATCTCGCCGCCGAAAGTGACGATAAGAATCTGTCCGACGAGAATAACCAACGCTATGAAATCAAACTCGGAACAGCCCTTGAGGTTGAATGCCGAACCGTGGCTCTCGAAAGCCCTCGCGTTGAACATGTTCCAGAACTGAAGGAACACGAAGATGGTGAAGAAGAGGCTCAGCTCGTAGGGAGTCATCTCCGATGAAGAGGGGTCGAGATGCAGCGACAGGAGGTCGGTGAGGCAAGTGATATCGGCATGATGGAATATGTAGAGAAGCCCAAGCAGCAGGACAAAGAACAATCCGCCCATACCGATTATGTCGTAGCGCATCGGCCGGTTTATGATGAAGGCATTGCGGTCGCGGGGCTTGTCCTTCATGACACGCTCCGACGGCGGCAACGATGCAAGAGCCATGGCGGCAAAGGTGTCCATAATCAGGTTGACCCAAAGCATCTGAGTCACGGTAAGCGGCGACTCGGTGCCCATGAACGCTCCACACAGCACAATGAGGCAGGCCACGACATTTACCGTCATCTGGAACAGGATGAAACGCTGTATGTTGTGGTAAAGCGAGCGACCCCACATCACGGCCCTTCCGATGCTTGCAAAGGAGTTGTCGACAATTGTTATGTCGCTGGCCTCCTTGGCCACCGAGGTGCCGTCGCCCATCGACAGTCCCACCTGCGCGGCCTTTAGGGCCGGAGCGTCGTTGGTTCCGTCGCCGGTCACAGCCACCACCTCGTTGCGCTTCTGCAACGTTTCGACAAGTCGCTTCTTGTCGAGCGGGCGGGCGCGCGATATAACCTTAAGATCCTTTACGCGATCATATAGCGTCTTATCGTCGAGCGCGGCAAATTCGGGTCCGGTGATTATGTTGCGGTCGCCGTCGCCCTCTTTCCACAATCCTATCTGGCGGGCGATTTCCTTGGCCGTATTGGGGGTGTCGCCGGTCACTATCTTGATGGCGATACCTGCGTCAAGGCACTCCTGAACGGCATCGGGCACATCGGCGCGCACGGGGTCGGATATGGCAACAACACCCATAAAGGTGAGATTGTCGGCCACAAGATTTCCGTCGGCGATGGCTTCCTGACCGGGCTCGACAATCTGGTAAGCGAATCCGAGAGTACGCATGGCCTGATTCTGATAACCGAGCAGCAGATTGTCGATCGCCGCCTTGTCGACACCCCCCTCGGTGTTGCGACAGAGCGAGTAGACAATTTCGGGAGCACCCTTGACATATAGGATCGTCTTTCCCGGAAGCACACCCGACTTCACCTCCGAGGCCATGTATTTGCGCTCGGTGGTAAAGGGTATCTCATCGACGCGCTCCACGCCCTCGCGCAGCGTCCTGTAGTCGACTCCGTTGTTGCGGAGCCACAGAATCAGCGCACCCTCGGTGGGATTGCCAAGCACCGACGGCTTATCGGGATTGGAGAGGTCGAGCAGCGCCGTCGAGTTAACGGCTATTCCCTCCTCCACGAGGCGGCTCATCACGCTGTCGTCGAGCCGCTGTTCAGGCAGTCCGAAAAAGTCGGTGCGGTATATGCGCATTTGGTTTTCGGTCAGCGTGCCGGTCTTGTCGGTACATACCACGGTGGTTGCGCCCATCGTTTCGCAGGCGTGCATCTTGCGCACGAGGTTGTTGGTCTTCAACATTCGCCTCATGCTGTAGGCAAGGCTCAGCGTCACGGCCATGGGCAATCCTTCGGGAATCGACACCACGAGCAGGGTGACGGCAATCATTATCGTCTGCAGGAAGAATGTGACAAATCTGAGCCAGTCAAACTCCACCATGTTGATGAAGAAGAGCGACAACCGTCCAATGATAATCAAGGCGGCGATGCCGAGGCTTACTCGCGTTATGAGTGTGCCAAGCCTGTCAAGTTGCTCATTGAGCGGGGTCTTTACGCTGTCGTCGATTTGCGCAGCCTCAAACACTTTTCCGTTCTCGGTGTGGTCGCCCACGGCCTTTACCTCATACATTCCATGACCTTCCATGACCTTGGTGCCACGCATCACCCAATCGGTGGGGAAAGTGGCATCCTTGTCAAAGAGAGCCGGGTCGGTCGACTTGGCGCACACGGGCTCACCCGTCAGCGACGACTCGTCGACCTGGAGCGAAACAGCCTCGATCAACTGTCCGTCGGCGGGAATCTCCTCACCGGTGGTAATGATAACTGTGTCGCCAACGACGATGTCCTTCTTGGGAACCTGAGTAGTGTTGCCGTTGCGAATCACCTGGACAGGCTCATCGTCATTCACCTGGTTGAGGATGGCAAACTCCTTGTCGGCCCTTGCCTCAAAGTAGAAGGCAAGCCCCGTGGCAAGGAATATGGCGATGAAAATGCCAAGCGGCTCAAAGAACACCGTAGCGCCGGTATCGGGCAATGCGTAATACTCATAGCACGCAATGCCTATCGAGAGCGCACCGGCAACAAGAAGGATTATTATCAACGGGTCCTTGAATTTCTCGAGAAATCGCATGAACATCGATCTCTTTTTGGGCGGAGTAAGTACATTTACACCATGCTCACGCCTGCTTTCCAGAACCTGAGCATCGGTCAAGCCATCGTAATGACGAGATTGTGACATAGATATTACCTGAATTTAATTTTTTTATATCAACAACTAATCCGATGATAAAGTTAGAAGTTATAGGCAACACCGATCGAAGGCACAAATGCGTGAACCTTGTAATCGGCGGTAAAGGTCTTGTTTACTGGTAATCCGAGATTGGGCATGCTCGCAGCAAGCAGGTCGGTGTACGGGCATGAAGCGTTATCCTTGCCAAGACCGGCCACATAGAGCATCGACAGGTCGATCGACACGTTCTTGATAGGACGGAACGACAGTCCCAAGGTAGGCTCAAGCTTGGTCATGCCCGGAGTTTCGGGGTTGTAGTAGGATATATTCACAGGAGTTGTGTCGACAATGAATCCGGCACGGATGTCAAAGCGATTGGTCAGGGCATACTGTGCGCCGAGGCGGAAAGCCCACGAGTTGCGGTAATCCTTGGTGAGATGCTGATTGTAGGGGGTGAGCTGATCGCTGAGGAAGTCTATCTCAAGGCTCTTGTAGGTGCTCCAGCCTGTGAACTGTGCATCGAAAGCGAGAGTGAGCGCCTCAATGGGCTTGTAGCTTACACCGAATGTAAGTACCGAGGGCATAGGCATTTCGGCCGAGAAGTTGGCTTCGTTGAGCACGTTCAGAGTCGACGACAGCACAGCGCTGGCAACATCGTTGGCATAGGTTACCGCCGCATCGCCCGACTTCACTCTCATAGTCATGCGTGAGCGATAGTTGACGCCTACCGTCCACTGCTCGTTGATGTCATACATGGCACCGACATTGAATCCGAGAGCAATATTGGCCGTTCCCTTGAGATTGACCGACGCGGGAGTGGTGGAGCCGAAGCGATAGTCATTGCCCAATGCTCCGAGCACAAGGTCGAGAGTGGAAGGCGACACAAGTCCCTTGTTAAGGTCGACCGTTCCCCACGACACCATCAGTCCGGCACCGACCGATAGTCCGGGCACGATTTCCCAGGCCACAGTGGGCTGGATGGTGTAGGTGGCGAGGTTTACCGATTGATTCAGCACGGCACCCGGCCAATTGGTACTCCAGTCGATGCTGCTTCCATAGGGAGTGTACATGCTCACTCCGGCCTTAAGATTATCGTAGATGCTGAACGCGGCGCCCACATTCATGGGGGTGCTCACCTTATTGTTGGTTTCATATTCCTTACCGTCAATTGTAGCTGTGGCGGTTGCAGCAACGCCGTTGACACTTGCAGTCAAGTCGAGCGACTTATCCATGAACGCCATTCCGGCAGGGTTGAAATACATACTTTCGGCTCCAAGCTTGAGCGCAACACCGGTGTGGGCCATTCCGCCCTGACGGGCACTCAAGGTGTTGACCTGATAGCCTTCGGCCATAACTGTAAGCGAAACAGCCAGAGCCATCGAGGCCAAAATCAATTTCTTCATAAACTTGAACTTTTTTGTTTTTACTTTAATCGTCAATAGATAAAATTTCGCATCCAATGCGAATACAGCCGACAAAGTTAGACATTTAAATCCATTTAATCGTCCTAAACTGAACATTTTATCAGAAAAACAGAACAATCGGATCAAAACAGATCAATTATTGTCCACTTAAAGCACAGAATGGTATTGGCGCGATATGAAACTTCGTGGCGGATAAGCTAATTGCCTATATGTAAATCGGGTTCAATAATATTAGTGTCTATTGTATCCAACCCGACGCTCCAATAGGAGGGCGATGCTTCCTGCAAAACGATTACGCTGTCCTTCATGCCTACATATTTTACATCGTCACTATGAAAAAAGGCACAAGAAAAGTCGCACGGATTAGGAGCGACTAAAAAACTAAACCCCGAGGTTTGTCATAAGACAGGGACACTCGGGGGATTCCTTTGCAAAGTTAAAAATAATTTCGTAAACGGTCAACTTATGAACGCACCACAAGTGAACAGTGAAATTGAATCAGGAAGATGCTCAGTATCAATCCCTGCGAATATGGTAAAGGTTTTTTTGGCCAAATCTTGAAACCAATAAAGGTACAAAAATGAGAAAATGAGCTTTGAAATGCTGATTTATGCCTGTCAACGAGGACTCTTTGCGGGATTTGTATTATCTTTATAGATGCTAAAAAATTTTACAAAAACAACATACTTACTTTGATGAAATTTGGACAATTATTTGCAGTTGCGGGATGCACGGCTCTTTTGGGGGCTTGTTCAAACTCGTCGCTGCTGCCCGGACAAGATGGGACCCTGAGCCGGCTTGATGTTGAAGACATGGGCATAGCGGTGGCAGCCGACAGCCAGCGCGAATATTCTTTTACTGACAAAAAGGCCTCGTTCTGGTATGGCATGACGCACACCGACAACTGGGACGACTGGCACGCGGGCTGGAATATAGCTAAACGACGACTGCTTAGCGACTATACTGTCGGCGTTGACGGCGACACGCTGTCAAGGCGCGAGGCCGAGGTAACGGTCTATCCCTATAAAATTGACCGTGTATATACGAAGGCCCGCGAGAATTTCTATATGTTTGACCGTGTGGAGCTGCTCTATGTTGAACTATCGGATGTGAAGGGCGATTCGGTGTGGATAGAGCTGTCACCAAGGCTTATTTCGGCCGGCAAACAGGGCGCGGCAGGAATTGAATTCGTGCCAAAAGAATCGGCCGGAGGTGTTATCACCCTACAGCCGTTCAAAGATGTGGCCTATCGATGGAACGGCACCCGACTGATGGCGCCTGCCGATGCCGGCGGCTTCATCATTTCATATACGGAAGACGGCAGTGCCGCACAGGTTGCCGCACTCTTTCGCCGCGACCACGAGAAAATGCTCCGTGAGCGCATCGACCGAATGAACGCCTTGGTGGAGAAGTCCAACCCTCTCTCTTCGGACAATGATACGCTCGACAAAGCCATGGCCTGGATCGTCCTCACCACCGACGAGCTTATAACCTGCCAGCAGGGCAACGGCATTTATGCCGGCTTGCCATGGTTCAACGAGTACTGGGGCCGCGACATGTTCATAACAATGCCGGGGGCTGTCTTTTGCACCGGACAGTGGGAAACGGCGCGAAGCATATTCAGCGATTTTGCAAAGTTTCAGGACCGAAATCCCGAATCGGAAACCCTCGGTCGCATTCCCAACCGTGCCAACCTCGAAGGCATAATCTACAATACGGCCGACGGTACGCCGCGTTTTGTAACGGATGTGTACGAATATATGCAATATACCGGCGACACTACATACCTCGCCTCAATCTACCCGGCTATCGAACTGAGTATCAACAGCGTGATTGAACATGGAACCGATGCCGACGGATTTCTCGTTCATGCCGATGCCGACACATGGATGGATGCCAAACGACAGGGAAAGTATCCCTGCTCGCCACGTGGCAACCGTGCTGTCGACATTCAGGCGTTGTGGTACGAGCAGTTGCGCAGCGGGGCCAAGATGGCTCGCATCATGGGACATGACGATGAGAGCCGCCGTTGGGACCTTGCCGCCGATTCGCTCTTAGCAACGTTCAACCGCATGTTTGTCAACACTGCCGACACATTGGTCTACGACCATCTCAATGCCGACGGAACACCCGACCTTCAGTACCGCCCCAATATGCTCTATGCCCTTGACATGGTGGCCGACACGGCAGTTGTTACGAAAGCGACACGCGATGCATGGCGGAGGCTCGTATATCCGTGGGGTGTGGCATCGCTCGACCAAAACGATCCTCAGTTCCATCCCTACCATGAGAACTGGCATCACTATCACAAGGACGATGCCTACCATAACGGCACGGTGTGGCTGTGGAACAACGGCATGACCATGCAGCGCATGATAGAGGCCGGACAGCAGGACATTGCATGGCAACTCTTTGAAAACATGAACCGTCAGGCTCTCTATGAAGGCGCTGTGGGAAGCCTGTCGGAGAACGCCGACGCATGGCCCCGCAAGGGAGCGCAGTGGGCACGGCGTTCCGGCACTTTCCTCCAGGCATGGAGCAATGCCGAGCAAATCAGAGTATGGTACCAGGGTTTTCTGGGCATACGCCCCGCCCTTCTCGACGGCTGCATCACGCTTGCACCGCGCATACCTTCGGCTCTGAACACATTGCGCTACAGCGAGCTGATTGGTAACGGATCGCTCCTCGGAGCCTTCGAGCGCACCGCCGACTGCCGCATCTATGAATACCGATTGTCGGGCATAGCGTCGCGTCTGAAATTTGACATCGAAGATTTTGCCACCTTCGACCTCGCCGTGACCGATGGCTCAACAGTGCGTGTGAAAGTGACAGATAGCGAACTGACAGCAAGCGTAACCGACCGCGACGGAAAGACGACATCCAAAATCGCCATAGCACCCGACCCGGCCAAAGCGGCACGCCAACAAGCCATGAACCGCTACTTCGAGGGCACGCACTTTGCAGTGCCTTCAATGAAGGAGAACCTCCCGTCGCTCAGCCGCTACTTCGACCCGCCCCTCGACTACTCCAGCATTGAGTAAATCGTAGGCTGATTCCACTTTGCCTTCTATCAATTCTCTAATAATACCGACCTTCTGCGACATCGCCAACCTCCTTGAGTGTATGGCGATGTTTTATTTCATCAAAAGGCTGTCGGGGTTATGCTTTGATCGCCGAAACAGGATTATATCTCCCTAACAGATATGGCAACTGCCAAAGAGGGCGATAATCGTTCCGCTGATATAATCAAGAACTGGTTACGAAATCGCTACACTATTGAATTTCTCGGAACCTGGGAGGTTATTCATAACCCGGATTTCAAAGTGGTCGAATTTGACCACTTTAGAATGAGTGCAGGTTTGCCGTCTTTTGTGTTGAGTGCTTCGGAGTGGATAGAGCGCACGAATGCAATCGGCATAATCGTGAAAAAGGGTCGTTATGTAGGCAACCCACAAAGATATAGCTTACCATTTCGGTCAAGGATTTATTTTGTCAGCAGTATGTATTGACTTGGAGTGGAGGTGCATAAGCGAAGAATAGAATCGTTGTCAAAACTCAATCGCCGCACGTTGAAGAGAACCTTATAAACTGCAGCCTCAACAACCATATCGTCGCACCACATGCTTGTCTTCAGTCCGTTGTTCCAACTAATTGAATCACCATCAACCGTGTAATCGCCAATTATTTCATTGCATCCGGTTTCAACTTTATAACCGTATTGCGAGAATCTGATGAAATATATCGTATCGGGGTTTATCACATTTGTCCCATCGGAAATCTCGGCAAAATGCCATTTCCCGGGAAGTGCAGCGCCGTAATCAATATCCTCAACCTCGGCCACATTTTCAGGGGTGGCATAATAGAGCATATTGCATTTTTCATCATCGGGGTCATCATGCTTTTTTGATGAGCATGAACTGACAAGCATAATGCCGATGATGCCGACGACATAGAGCATCAGCATGCGACATCCACTGTCAACTTGCGAAAAGAGCGTTTTCTTAATTGAACGTGACATAATTTATTACATTCTTCACTGTTACGATACAAATATATAACAAAATTCCCACATAATCAGCTTAGCCGGAGTGAATCGCCATCACGTGCGACATTTGCTATTATGTTTAGCTGAATATTTTGTATATTTGTATTTCATAACCTTTAATTCATCACGACAATGAAGAAAATCATTCATTACATCAACCGAATAGCATGCACACTGTCGGGAATAGCATTGGCGACACAGCTCAACACTGCTAATGGAGCCAACCCTTATCTGCCGCTGTGGGAGTACATCCCCGACGGGGAACCTTACGTATTTGAGGACCCCGACAATCCCGGAAAATACCGCGTCTACGTGTACGGCTCCCATGACTCACTGATAAAGGAGTACTGCGGCCGCGAGCAGGTAGTGTGGTCGGCACCGATTGACAATCTCAACGAATGGCGATATGACGGCATCATATTCGAGTCGAAAACCGACGCCAACGGGAAGCCGCTCAATGCCGAGGGAATAGGCGACATCCTTTACGCCCCCGACATAGCCGAGGTGGTCGACAAGGAGGGCAACAAGACCTACTATTTCTATCCCAACAATCAGAGCGAAGGTCGCAAGGGCATGATAGCCAAGGCATCGCGCCCCGACGGCCCGTTTGTAGTGTGCAACTGGAGCAAGGAATCACCCAAGCTGACCGACGGCGATCTGCGGTTTGACCCGGCTGTGCTTGTCGACGACGACGGCAAGGTCTACGGCTACTGGGGCTTCGAGGAGTCGCTCGGCGCCGAATTTGACCCCGTAACCATGGCTACGGTCAAGAAGGGCACCAAGCCGGTCAAGGACATGATTTCACACTACAAGCAGGATGGCGTGTTCCGATTCTTCGAGGCATCGTCGATACGCAAGATCAAGGACAAATACGTATTCATCTACAGCCGCTGGTCAGATGACGGCGAGTGGGGCCTTCCCGGCACCAACTACACGCTTGCCTACGCCTACAGCGACAATCCGCTCGGCCCGTTCACCTACGGAGGCACTATAATCGACGGCCGAGGACGCGACACCGACCTTCAGGGCAATCCCATAGCCACGGCTACGCCCGGCGGCAACACCCACGGCAGCATAGCCGAGATAAACGGACAATGGTATGTGTTCTACCACCGCCAGAACGGCACCAACGAGTATGCCCGCCAGGCAATGGTTGAGCCTATCGAGGTAAAGGTAACCGAAGGCCCCGGCGGCAAAGTCGAGATAAGCGAGGCCGAATACACCTCACAGGGCTTTGAAACCTCGGGACTCGACCCCTACCGCCGCTATTCGGCCGGAATAGCCTGCTACTACACAGGCCCGCGCAAGGCCACCCAGGCATGGCCCAACTTCACCTTCTCGGGCTCATACGTGCAGCCCACCTACGGCGATAAGAAGAAATTTGAAACACCCTACGACCTGCGCGTCAACAGCAATCCGGTGGTCAACAACACCGACGGCTCGACCGTAGGCTACAAATACTATAACTTCGACCTGCTCGACACCACAAAGGACAACGAGCTGGTGCTCAACATCAAGCCTCTCGGAACCGAAGGCCGAATCGACATCATGGTCGACAGCCCGTGGAGCGAGAGTGGAGGACGCAAGATAGGAAGCCTAGCTCTAAGCCCCGACGCCAAGCAGGAGCGCACCGACATGGCCGTGAAGCTGTCGGGCCTAAAGGGCATGAAAGGAAAGCACGCCATATACCTGCTGTTTACCTCGCCCACAAAGGCCAAGTCGATGTGTGAGCTGCACGAGCTTACATTCAGAAAAGCAAAATAACTCCCATTCAGAAAAATGTCGAAGACACAGCTCAAGAAATTCCTGAACACGCTGAATCACGATCAAATAACCGAGATGGTCCTTGAACTCTATGCCGCACGCAAGGAGGCCAAGGACTATCTTGACTATTTCATGAATCCCGACGAGGAGAAAATGCAGGAGAAGTATCGCGCAATCATAACCAAGGAGTTTCTCCCCGGTTCCGGCAGGGTGAAGGGGCGCACATCGCGATGCCGCAAAGCCATCAAGGAGTTTGCCACACTGCATCCCCACCCCTCACGCATAGCCGACCTCATGCTCACCACCGTCGAAAGCATCATGGTCTACGACCGCCGCGTGCGATGGGTCAAGGAGTCGCAGGAGAATGCCGCCGTAAACACCTTGCGCGAGGCTCTCGATACAATATGGAGCAACGACATGATGCCTCAATTTGAGCGCCGCCTGTCCATGATAAAGGAGAAGAGCAGCGGGCTCCGACACAGCTTGCGGAGCCGTATCAACGACACATTCAACGATTGGCACGATACAATAAAATGAGTCCTCAAAACGGAGCCAAAGTGCTTAGAGCCGGTTCGACAATAAATGTTAACGGCTCTTAAAGTGTTTCATTTGTTAATATATTAAGTTAAAATGATTATATTAGCATAAAATTGCTAAAGCGTTTACGTTTTTTAAACACTTTTAGGGCATAAATCTCTCAAAAACGGCTTCCACAAACGGTTTTCAATTGTTATAGTCAATGAAACAGTGATATTACCCGCTTTTTCACATCCCTCGTCCTCTTTATCGGGTAGTGATACCGGGCAATGAGGTTCTCATAAATAAATAGTTGAAACGTGAGAGGTGGTGTTGGCTGAAACCCGGCCAACCCCACCTTTCTTTTTCAGAAGTCGAAGAATAAAGTCGAAGTTGCAGAACTACGATGGTTTAACAAAGTTTTCATGCCGATAAATCATTTACTTTTTGTAATTTTGCACGACGATAACCGACTTCTACAATAATTTATAAACAAAACATATAAATCATGGCAAAGAAAGCATTACTAATGATCCTCGACGGATGGGGCATCGGCAATCACACCAAAGGCGATGTCATCTATTCGACTCCGACTCCCTACTGGGACTATCTCGTAAACACATATCCCCACTCACAGCTTCAGGCCAGCGGAGAGAACGTAGGTCTGCCCGACGGCCAGATGGGTAACTCGGAAGTGGGTCACCTCAACATCGGCGCCGGCCGCGTGGTATATCAGGACCTTGTAAAAATCAACAAGGCATGCAAGGACGGCTCGATCCTCAAGAACCCCGAAATCGTAAACGCATTCAGCTATGCCCGCGACAACGGCAAGGCCATCCACTTCATGGGCCTCACCTCCAACGGCGGCGTACACTCATCGCTCGACCACCTCTTCGCGCTGTGTGACATAGCCAAGCACTACGGACTTGAGAAGGTTTACATCCACTGCTTCATGGACGGCCGCGACACCGACCCCCGCAGCGGAAAGGGCTTCATAGCCGAACTTGAAGAGCACTGCGCAAAATCGGCCGGCAAGGTAGCATCGATAATCGGCCGCTACTACGCAATGGACCGCGACAAGCGCTGGGAACGCGTCAAGATAGCCTACGACCTGCTCGTGCACGGCGAAGGCAAGAAGGCCACCGACATGGTTGAAGCCATGCAGGAGTCCTACAACGAGGACATCACCGACGAATTCATCAAGCCCATCGTCAACGCCAATGTCGACGGCACCATCAAGGAGGGCGACGCAGTTATATTCTTCAACTACCGCAACGACCGCGCAAAGGAAATAACCACAGTGCTTACCCAGCACGACATGCCTGAAGCCGGAATGACCACCATCCCCAACCTTCAGTACTACTGCATGACCCCCTACGACGCATCGTTCACAGGCGTACACATCCTCTTTGACAAGGAGAACGTAACCAACACGCTCGGCGAATATCTGTCGTCGCTCGACAAGAAGCAGCTCCACATAGCCGAAACCGAGAAGTATGCCCACGTAACATTCTTCTTCAACGGAGGCCGCGAAGCCCCCTATGAAGGCGAGGAGCGCATACTTGTGGCATCGCCCAAGGTTGCAACCTACGACCTCAAGCCCGAAATGAGTGCCTACGAAGTAAAGGACAAGCTCGTCGATGCAATAAAGAGTCAGGAGTATGACTTCATCGTGGTTAACTACGCCAACGGCGACATGGTGGGTCACACCGGAATCTACGAAGCAATCGAAAAGGCAGTCAAGGCTGTTGACGAGTGCGTAAAGGACACCGTAGAGGCCGCCAAGGAGGCCGATTACGAAGTAATCATAATCGCCGACCACGGCAACGCCGATAACGCCATCAACCCCGACGGAACTCCCAATACGGCTCACTCGCTGAACCCCGTGCCCTGCATCTACGTGACAACCCGCAAGGATGCCAAGGTCGAGAACGGAATCCTCGCCGACGTGGCACCCACAATCCTAAAGATCATGGGACTCCCCCAGCCCGCCGACATGACCGGCCACGCCCTCATCGACTAAACAGGACGCAACCTGAACTATCGACTCACACCGCCGCTACCACCCGGGAAGCGGCGGTGTCGCTTTTAATGAATAATAGATGATTCGAGGGTGAGGAGGCGGTGCTTGACGGGGATGGTTCCGCCGTAGCCTGTGAGCCTGCCATCGGAACCGATTACGCGGTGGCAAGGCACAATAATGGATATAGGATTGGCTCCGTTGGCATTGGCAACGGCCCTTACTGCACCGGGACATCCAAGCATGGATGCGAGCTGGAGATAAGACACAGTCGAGCCATAAGGTATTTCAAGAAGCTTAAGCCACACCCGTTGTTGAAAATCAGTACCTATAAGGCGTAACGGAAGCGAAAATAGCCGCCTGCGGCCGCTGAAGTATTCGTCGAGCTGACCTACAGCCCGGTCGATTACCTGAGAGGAAGAGTCAACAATTCTGCCGCGACATGAACTTTCGATGCGACGCATTATACGCTCATGACGAGTAACCGGCCCAAGCCAGTCACACAAGCATAGGCTGTCGCCTGTCGAGCCGAGAAGGAGCTCTCCGCAAGGCGACGGATAACGCTGAACACAGATGAGTGACTCACGACAATTCATGAACGTGAAATTATGAGGGAATGCTTTTGTTGACAAAGCTCTTGTCGGCCCACTTCATGCTCCACCAACGGCGTATAAATATGATGCCTCGGGTAATCTCGTCGGAAGCAATCATGAGCCAGAGGGCATATATGCCGAATCCGAAGTATATACCCAGCATGTAGCCGCCAAACACCTGCAGCGACCACATTGCCACGAGTCCCACGTAGAAGGGATAGTTTACATCGCCGGTGGCGCGCAGTGCGTTGGTGGCGAAAATGTTGACGGGGCGGCCTATCTCGACAAGCACATCGAGCCAAAGGAGCGTGGCTCCGATGGATATTATAGTGGGATTGTCGGTGAGCAACGACAGAATCCAGCGTCCCGAAACGGCAATGGCAAGCGACAGCGAAACGGTGATTATCAAGGCCCAGCGCAAAACGTATTTGCCCACAATGAATGCACCTCGCAGCTTAGCCTTTCCTACAAGGTGGCCTATGGTTATTGCACCGCCCTGGGAGATGGCAATGCAGAACAGGTAACCGAACATGACAATGTTGACGACATAGGTGCGTGCGGCAAGCACCTCAAGGCCAAGCATGTTGATGAAGAAGGTCATTATTATCTGGGCGGAACTGTAGCTGAACTGTTCGCCGGCCGAGGGCAATCCTATTTTAAGCAGATTGGACAATTCGCGCGTGGGGAAACGGCGGAATATCTCCCACGGGAAGCGCGTCAACACCGTGTGAAACAGGATTACATTAAGAATTACCATTGCAATGGCACGGCTGGCTGCGGTGGATATTGCAGCACCCTCGACACCAAGTGCAGGAGCTCCGAAACGACCGAATATCAGCACATAATTGCCGAAGATGTTCAACAGGTTGACAAGTCCTACGACAAGCATCGGGTAGATGGCACGATTGGATGCCCTGAGAGCGGCCGATGCCGTAAGCGACAATGCCTGAAAGAACGCAAAAGCACCCACAATGCGCATGTAACCCACGCCTTCGCTAAGCAGGACATCGTCGAGTCCCATCAACCGCAATATGGCTGATGCCTTGAAGTAAAGAATTGAGCTGATGAGAAGTCCTATGGCAAGATTGACGAGCAACGACACTCCCACGACCTTGCCCACCCTGTCGTTAAGCCTTGCGCCGAGATACTGGCTCACAAGAACCGATGTGCCGAGGTTGATGACCTCAAACACAAGGAAGCAAAGCATGACAATCTGATTGACAACACCCACCGCCGCAACCGATTCATCGCTGTGGCGCGACAACATGACGGTGTCGACCGCGCCGAGCGTCATGATGAGGAGAGTTTCGATGAATATAGGCACAGTCAACGACACAAGCTGACGCTTCAACGAGCTCAAGGGCTGTCGGCCTTTGGAACTTAAAATCGAAAGTGGGTTCATGCGATAATGTCGTATTTATTTTTCCGCTGCAAAATTACACAAAATCCCGCACATAAACGGTTGGCCATATATTATTAATATTGTAACTTTGCGACAATGACACAACTCTACACGACAACCATACATAGCACGTGTATCGACGGGTCGCATTGAGAAAGTTACAAAACAGTATTGAAAATGAGAAAAGCATTACTCTCGCTGGCTTCACTGCTAATCGCTCTGACCATAAATGCCGATGACATCGTCATCAAGTCGCCCGGATATTTTACCGAACCGATAAGGGACGGCCATCAGCTATTCCCCGACAGTCTTGTCCTGTCGACTGATGCGGAAGAGATTGAAATCCCGAGCATGGGGATGTTTGGCCGACTGGGCAATTACGGCAAATTCCCCAATCTGCGAAAAATTACATTCGGAGATGTGGATTACCTTCCCGGCGGGCTGCTTAGCGACATGCCTAATCTTGAGGAAGTCGTATTCAACGGAATGATAGGACATTTCGACTGCACATTTATATCCAATTGTCCCAAGCTCAAGACAATCACATTTAAAGGGCCGATTGTAACCACAGGAGGTCCGGGGTTCCTATACAATCTTCCGAACCTTGAAAAAGTCGTTTTTGAAAGCGTGGTAGTGGCTTTGGGAATCGACCTTGCCACACGCCATCTATGCCCCAAACTTAACGGAATAACCTGCAACGGCGCATTTCTGAAAGTTTACAATGACAGCCTGACCCTGGCTGCGACAATCGATCAATTGAAAGCAGATCCACGACTGATTGCCGACATGGAACGCATTGCTAAATGGCAATCGGAAGTGTTGCGGGCAAAGAATCCGAAATGGATGCGTAAATGGCAGTATCAGGCCGCAAAGATTCTTCAGCCTATTTTGACCGAACTTGACAGTCCCGAAGCCGACAGTCTGAAAAGCTCTATGGAATATGCCTGGAATCTTGGCGATGATGTAAAGAATGAGCTTGAAGTGCTAAAAGCATCACCGGCTTACAGCAAGCTTGATTCGGTGCCTGACATTAAGTTCCAATATGCCAATCCCACCGATAGTCTTCTGACTATGTCGCGTGAACGATTCAACCTCGACAGCATAGCAGGTAACGGCGACGACATCAGCCGCATCAAGAATCTGCTATATTGGGTACACAACAACATCTCACATGACGGCAGCAACGGACTGGCTCCCGGCGGACGCAACCTGAGAAACACCTACGACAGCGCCCTTCGTGACAGTTGCGGATACAACTGCCGGGCACTCGCAATATGCCTTGCGGAGGCTTTGCTTGCCGAAGGCATTCCGGCAAGATACATAACCTGTCTGCCAAAAGCATGGGACACCGACAACGACTGCCATGTCATCTGCGTGGCATGGAACGAGTCTTTAGGCAAATGGATTTGGGTCGATCCTACATTTGCCGCCTACGTTACCGACGAGAACGGAGTGATGTTACATCCGGGAGAAGTGAGATACAGGCTGCAACATGACATGCCCTTAATCTTGAACGAGGACGCCAACTGGAATAACATCAGGACTGAAACCAAAGAGGACTATTTGGATTACTACATGGCCAAAAACCTGTACATTATAGAGGCCAATACTCTTAATCAGGCTGAACCCGAAGGCGAAAGCTCGCATAAACAGGGATTCCATGTAGCCCTTGTCCCGCAAGGCATAACCTATCCCTACTCCAACTACAACATCACCGACGAGGAGTGGTTCTGGCAGTCACCCGAGCTTAAGTAACATGATACATTGCTACCTATCCATCAAAACACTTGATAATAAACCCGATACTTACCGCCACAATTATGAAAGAGCTTAAATGCCCCAATTGCAACCATGTGTTCAAGGTCGATGAAGAGCAGTTTGCCTCAATCGCCGGCCAGGTGCGTAACATAGCATTTGACGAAGAGATTCAGCGCCGAATGTCGGAACTGAAGACCCAATTGTCGCTTGAAATGAATCTGCGGGCCAAAGAAGCCGAGCAGAATCATCGCAAAGAGCTGAACGACAAAATTCTGCAACTTGAGCAACGCGACGCAGCCATAGCACTGCTCAACGAAAAGATAACCACTGCGACAAATGCCAAGGCGATGGAGATGTCGGAGGCGGTAGCGAAACGCGATGCCGAGATAGCACGGCTCAAGGAGCAAATAGGCAGCATGGCGCGTATCGGGGAAATGGAATTGTCGTCGCGCCTGGCCGAGAAGGACAAGGCTATCGAGGAGTTGAAGTCGACAATAGCGCGCAACGACTCGATGCTGCAGGTGGCCGTGCTTGAGGAGCGACAGAAAGCAGCCTCGGCAATCCAGGCCAAGGAATCGGAAATAGCCGACTTGAAAAACCGGTCGATGGCCGAACGCAGCGAGGCCGCCATACGCGAAAATTCACTTAAGGAGCAGCATGCGCTACAGCTCAAGCAGAAACAAGAGTTAATTGACTACTACAAGGAGATGAAAGCCCGCCTGTCGACAAAGATGATAGGCGAATCGCTTGAGGTGCATTGCAGCAACGAGTTCAACCGCGTGAGGGCATCGATGTATCCCTACGCCTATTTCGACAAGGACAACGACGCCAGCGAAGGCACCAAGGGCGACTTCATATTCCGCGACTACACCGACGACGGCATGGAATATGTGTCGATAATGTTTGAGATGAAAAACGAGGGCGACACGACCGCCACAAAGCATAAAAACGAGGACTTCTTTGCAAAACTCGACAAAGACCGCACTACAAAGGGGTGTGAGTATGCCGTACTCGTATCACTGCTTGAAGCCGACAGCGAGCTATACAACGAGGGAATTGTGGATGTGTCCTATCGCTACCGGAAAATGTTTGTGGTGCGTCCCCAATTTTTCATGCCGTTGATATCATTGCTCACCCAAGCGTCGAAAAAGAGTATCGAATATAAGCGCGAACTCAACATTGCACGGCAGCAGTCGGTCGATGTCACCCGATTTGAGGAGCAGCTTGAAGCGTTCCGCACCGGATTTGGGCGCAACTACAGGCTCGCCAGCGAAAAGTTTAAGGCGGCAATCGACGAAATCGACAAGTCGATCCTCCACCTCAATAAGATAAAAGAGGCACTAATCGGCTCGGAAAACAACCTGCGACTCGCCAACGACAAGGCCGAAGGATTGACGATAAAGAAGCTGACCTACGGCAATCCCACGATGAAAGCTAAGTTTGATGAGGCCCGCAACGCCAAGAAGTAGACATGGCAAGGGCAATCTTCACGGCTGAAAAATAACGGGTTACGAATCGAGGTTAAAATAAATCAAAAATAGTGCTTAAAAAATTTGGCAGATACGGCAAAACCGCGTAACTTTGCAATCGCAAAAGCGAAACAAACCTTGCCTTGTGGTGTAATGGTAGCACGTCGGATTCTGGTTCCGCCTGTGAGGGTTCGAATCCTTCCAAGGCAACAAAAAAAGAGCTAAATCATAATGATTTGGCTCTTTTTTTATGTATATGGCTCCGCTCGCAGCCCTGCAGCCACTTTATTGGGCAGCTACGCAGCCCCGGGGGATGGTGGGGGCGCGACATGACCTCACGCTGCACGCACCTAAAGGCGCGTTTGCATGAGGCTAACACTATTGAGCAGCTACGCAGCTCTCGCGCTAACGCGGGGATCCACGGGTAGGGCTTTCGCCCAACCCGCGGTTACTCACATGAAATGCCTCCGGCATACCATCCCCACGCACCCGCTAACGCCAATACCCATTGATAATCCATTATTGGGCAGCTAACGCGGGGATTGCGGATGGAGCGCGGATGGCGAAGAGTTACCGGGGTTGAGGATAGTCTTCTTTTGTCAGCAGATAGAGATGCTCGGTGCGTTTGTCGCCGAGCGGCGAAAGGATGTCGCAGTTGGTGTGATGGAACTTGAAGCCGCACTTTTCACACACCCGTTTTGATTTAGCATTTCCTTCATAATATCCGCACCACACGGCATCAAGAGCCAAATCATTGAAGCATCTTGAGAGCAGTGCCTCGACCGCTTCGGGGATTAATCCTTGTCCCCAATATGGCTTGCCTATCCAATAGCCAATCTCGGCTTCGCGCTGATGCATATCGGCCGTGTGCAGACTGTCGGCAAACATAATTCCGCAACAACCTACAGGCTCGCCGGTATCCTTCAACACGACGGCATAGACTTCCGGAGCTGAAAAGACAGTCCTGATGATTTCAAGACTGTGTTCTACAGATGTGTGGGGCGGCCATCCGGCAATAGGCCCAATGTCAGGATCGCTTGCATACCGGAAAAGATAGGCAGCATCCTCATCTTGCCAGGGTCGCAGAATAAGTCTTGAAGTTTCAATCATCTTAATGTTTGCTTAAGCTCTTCGTTTATTAACATTGTCGGAGCAAATTATTTCAATATGTCGCGGAACGGCCTATAACCAATCGGCCTACCACTTGACAAGGCAGATAGCCCATTACAAAATTAGCGATAAAATCAGTATTATCACCTTAATTGTCCCCCATTCTGCAATGGCGAATGAAAATGGCACCTGCATCAGAAGCCGACGCGGGGGCGTTGGGTGTGGGCGATGCGCTCTACACGGCAGATGTCGATCAACGCGCCCAGGTCGAACTCATCACTGCCAGAGAGAATTGCGTTGACAGCATGCTTGCGGGCGATGTTCTCTATTTCGCCACCCGAGAGGTCAAATTCCGAAGCAATCACCTTTGCGTCGTCCGATGAAAGTCCGGGCAACATCGTCTGCCATATTTCGGCGCGGGCTTCGGCCGTAGGCTTATCATATCGGATTTTATAGAGGAAACGGCGCTCAAAAGCCTTGTCGAGATTGGAAGTAAGATTGGTGGTCGCAATCATTATACCTTCAAGGGTTTCCATCTCCTGGAGGATTATGTTCTGGATGGAATTTTCCATCTTGTTGACTGCGGTCTGTGCGCCCTCCATGCGTATGCCAAGCACCGCATCAGCCTCGTTGAAGAGCAATATCGGAGCCAGCTCTGCATTATTGCACTTGGCACGGTAGGAGTCAAAGAGCTTCTTAATGTTTTTCTCGCTCTCGCCCACCCAACAGCTCTTTATCTTGTCGACATCAACGCGCATTATGTCGCGACCGGTAGCTCGCGCAAGTTGATACACGGTTTCGGTTTTACCCGTGCCTGGCGCTCCGTAGAACAGACAGCAGAAACCTTTACGCATCCCGGCCTTCTCAAGACGCTCCTGCACCTGAGCAAAACGCTTGGCCGAGAGAATCGACATAATGCTGTCGATCTGCGACTGCTCGGCGGGGTTGTATATCAACTTCTTCTCAACAATCGATTCATGCTTTATTAATCCGTTGTCCGATCGACCTGCTGCCTTAAGATTAAGCTCGGCAAGAATATCCTCCTTTGCGAAGTCGGTAAGCTTAAACTCGGCAGCATTGACCATCCCGTCCTCATTGGTGTTCTCAATCAATCGGTCGTTAAACAGTTTGCCGCAATGGGTTCGGAGCCTAAGCTTGATGTTTCCCGGAATCCGATTGTCGTCATACAGATTCTCTATGTCGCTGAAGCGTATATTGTCATCGCTGTTTTCAATGAAAAGATGAGCCATATAGATGAAAAGCCACTTCTCGTCGTCAATATCGTTAGGGAAACGGCGCTTCATCTCCCTGGCAAAGTGACTGCCGGCAATCTGGTCCAGATATTCGCTTGCAACCGTCACAAGATCGGCATAGGGAAGCTCGCAACTGTCATGCTCATTGCACAAGCGGTTGAAATAATCAAAGAAATCAGTCGTGTCGGCAACCGTTTCGGGAGTGTAGCAATAGGGCCTGTCATCCTTTATTGCCGAAAGCACATCCCGAGGAACCCGGTAGGACAGCCTGTCGCTTCCTCGGCGAGCACGCAGGTAGTGCATCCTTTCAAGTTCGTCGACCTCCTTGGACAGTCTTAGGATGCGGGTAGTGCGGCACCCCACATATCCCGCAATTTCCGAAAGCATTATTGAGTTATCTTCGCTTCGGTCAATGAACATTGCAAGAAGCACAGTCTGCATTGCCGGCAACTTAAGTTTACGCGACGCATACTTTATGTAAACATCGGCCTTTCTCATAAACTCATCGTTAAACGCCGAGCCCTTGGCAAGTTCGACAATGTATTCAAATGCCTCAAGCAGGCTTTTGGGCTTGGCCACAATGTCTTCGAGATTGTCGGGAAGCTCAAAATCATTAAATAGTTTAATGTTTCTCATCTCGCTTGTAGTTTTAAGTTACGTTGCAAAGTTATCGACATGATGTATCATTTAGCGATACACGTTCACGTGCATTTCAATTTTCTTCCGCAAAAATCATTAAAATGCGCCTCTCACAGCAAAAGGCAAATACCCACAGCCGACGACATGCAACCCACAAGGGTTCTAGTGGTCGGAAGACACAGCAAAAAGTCGAGCCTGGTTGTTATATC
>Connie_p1__coassemble_871_pt1 | contig 87069 bp, 70 predicted proteins | sample Connie_p1__metabat2_low_PE_017 | metagenome-assembled genome bin Connie_p1 | reverse complement strand
TGACGGACCCCAGCCCCACGACGGGCCCCAAGCCCATGAAGGACCCCAGCCCCATGACCAGGACCATGACGGACCCCAAGCCCACGAAGGACCCCAGCCCCAATCCCAGGGATCCCAGTACCAAGGCGAGTACCAACGGTTCCAAGCCCATGAGGGGCCCCAATATCCGGGTGAATTTATGATAATGTTCACCTCGGGCTGTGAATAGTAGTAATCAACGAGTTCAGGGTCATTGATTGTCGACACAATGTCGTCATTGTGGAAACGCTCAATGCGTCGTGTGTATTCAAATCCGTCCTTGCTCATCGCTTGACGAGTGGTGTCATTAGTTGCATACTGGCCACGGCGATTGTACTCATCGACGCTGCGGGTCGATGTTCCGCTCACCTTATACGCATCGGAGCCGGGCATGTTGTGTCCGCCCAATGTGGGATCGTAATTATTCTGGTAATAGTAGTCCTCGTATACAGGCTGCTGCTTTTTGGGCTTTGCCTGCTTGGGCTTTGTATCCTTTGATGCGTCGTAGTAGATGTCATCATCATAGTAACTCTGAGCCGAAGCGACAAAAGCCCCTCCGGTTAAAAGTGCCATTAATAACAATACCTTTTTTGCTTTCATAAGACTCAATAATTAGTTGTTTTTCAAAATCTTTCATCATCTTGGACTAAAAAAGTGACCGATAGTTTAATCCAATGACACATAAAGGTAGCGTATTCCCTGCTTTTGTGCAATAATATACCTCGTCTACTTATACCCGGCTAAGAATATTTAACAATCTATGGCGGGCATCGGCGTGCGCCGATGTCCGCCATGCGATATATTTTCTACATGATTCCTCGATTATTCGTCACCGTTTCCATCGGAAATTGGCTTCAAATCGTAGGACAACATACACAGTGAGAATCCCCAGTAAATGAATGCAAGAGAAGTGAGGAAGCTAACCATCATCATGTTCTGTACCCAACCTGCTTCAAGGAAGAAGAATCCGATGAGAAGCAACAGGATACCGTTGACAAGATAGAGCCACCAATATTTACCCCTGTGTCCGCTTACCGAGCTGATAATCGTAGTAATACCCCAATAGATGAATATCAAGGCAAGGAAATACGGGAATACGAATTCTGACAACATGATGCTGCGAACGAGCATAAAGCCCACAAACAAGTCAATCATGCCGCCGGCAATCCACCATCCCCAACCCTTGGGATAATGAGGCCCTGCAGCTACGATAAGTTGAATTACACCGGCAAGGATAAGAACCCAACCGAAAATCTGTGACGCTATTGCATAGCCGGCTCCCGGCCAAAACCAATAAGCAAACCCGCATAGTACCATCACGATACCGGCTATCAGTATGAGCCACCAGCTCTTAGAGTAGCCAACCAAATTAAATTTTGAGAGATTCATAACATCAATAAATTTTAGTTGATATTTTTATTCATATAACAACACTCTTCGTTAATTTGTTTGAATTTTAAATAACGCATTAACGATAAAAAATAATGATGTCACAACTCACTGCCAATAACGCTATAGCGATGTTATGATTTATCAAGATAAAAGGCCGAAACAAGGTCGTTGTACTCAGGAGAGCCCACCGTAACTACATCCTCGACTGTCACGGCATCGCCAAGCGACAGCTCCCAAAGCAACCGCGTGACCCTCCCGGTCGACGGTCGCGTAACTACGCGGGTCAGCCGGGATACCGACATTCTCGCCATCGCCGCGCTGAACATTATGTCACTCTCACGCTCCACAGGCGATATCATGCACAGCCTGCCCTCGGTCGACAGCAGCCCCGAGGCCGCAGCCTTCACTATAGAGTCGTAGGTAAGTCCCTCGCCGTGACGGGCAAGCGCACGTGACGCATCGGGAGCCTTAAGTTCCGAATTAAAATAAGGGGGATTGCTCACAATAAGGTCGTAGGGAGCGTCACTTTCGGCCGCCCATTGATTGAAGTCGGCCTCAATAACACGCAACCTGTCGCTCCACGGCGATGAATCGAAGTTGTCGCGAGCCTCGGCCGCGGCATCACGCTCTATTTCAACCGCATCGATAAAAGCATCCGGCTCGCGTTGAGCGACCATAAGCGATATAAGTCCCGTGCCCGCTCCTATGTCGAGAACCCTGCGACAACCTGCCACAGGGCACCACGCACCGAGGAGCACGCCGTCGGTTCCCACCTTCATCGCGCTCATGCGGTTGCACACCTCAAACTGCTTGAAGCGAAACACATGTTCCCTATTCACATTTGCCATAACCGGCAACAAAGTTAAACATAAAGTGTGGCACATCGGTTGTATTAACATAAAAAGTTGTAACTTTACGCTAAATAAATAATATATATGAATATCACCTCGGCCAAATTTGAGATAAGCAACACCGATGTTGCAAAATGCCCGGCAGTATGTCGCCATGAATATGCGTTCATAGGCCGCTCCAATGTGGGCAAATCATCATTGATAAACATGCTCACCGGTCGCAAGTCGCTCGCCATGACTTCATCCAAACCCGGTAAGACGACATTAATCAACCACTTTCTCATAAATGACCAATGGTACATCGTCGACCTTCCCGGTTACGGATATGCACAGCGCAGCAAGGAGATGCAGCGTCAGATAAAGAAGATAATCGAGGATTACATCCTTGAACGACAGCAGATGACCTGCCTCTTCGTACTTGTCGACAGCCGTCACGACCCGCAGAAAATCGACCTCGAATTCATGGAGTGGCTCGGTGAAAATTCGGTGCCTTTTGCCATCGTATTTACGAAGCTCGACAAGCTCAGCTCGGCGGCAGCCAAGAAGCAGACCGAGAAATATCGCAACACATTGCTCGAAAGCTGGGAATCACTGCCACCGATATTCTACACCTCAAGCGCCGACATGCGCGGACGCAACGAGCTGCTCGACTACATCGAGGAACTCAATCAGCTGCCACTCGAATGCGAATAACGCCGCCTCGCCCTATCAATAGAGGATTGTAGGCGGCCAATAAAAAACCTGATGAGCTATGGAAGAAAAGTACTTTACACCCGAAGAGAAAAAAGAGATGCTCGCCTTGAGCCGGCAGCTGCTGGCCCATACTCGCGAAATTCAGGAGCGTGACGACTTCAAACGCATACGACACATTATTTCCGACGGCATAAAGCAGAACCACTACCGACGCGACCGTTACGGAATAAACCCAACCATACATAACCTGAACACTGCCATGTTGCTGTGTGACAAAATAAGTCCCGACCGCAACATGATAATAGCCATATTGCTGTTCAATCTGTGCAAAACCGAGTTCATCCCCACCGAAGAGCTTGTCAAGGAATGGGGCGACGACATAGCAAAACTAATACGCGGACTGCTGAAAGTGTCGACGCTCTACAGCAAGCAGGCAGCTGTTGAAAGCGACAACTTCCGAAAGCTTCTGCTGACATTTGCCGAAGACATACGCGTCATCATAATAATGATTGTCGACCGACTTGCCCTTATGCGCACAATCAACCACCATCACAACGAGAAGATGGTGCACGATGTCGCCTACGAGTCCAATTACCTCTATGCGCCTCTCGCCCATCGACTCGGACTCTATGCCATAAAGTCGGAGCTCGAGGATCTGTCGCTGAAATACACCAACCGCAAGACCTACACCGACATTGCCCACAAGCTTAATGAAACGAAGGTCAAGCGCGACCAGTACATAGCCGAATTCATAAAGCCCATCCGAGAAAAGCTCGATGCGACAGGGCTCAAATATGAGATAAAAGGCCGCACAAAGTCGATATATTCGATATGGAACAAGCTCAAAAAGCAGAAGAACGACATCGACCACATATACGACCTATTTGCGATACGCATAATCATCGACACAACGACCGAAAAGGAGAAGAGCGACTGTTGGCTCGCCTACTCGGTAATCACCGACATGTATCAGCCCAATCCGTCACGCATGAAGGACTGGCTGAGCATACCCAAAAGCAACGGCTACGAGTCGCTGCACATAACGGTGTACGGCCCCGGCGACCGCTGGGTGGAAGTGCAGATACGCACAAAGCGCATGGACCTCATAGCCGAAAAGGGACTCGCCGCCCACTGGAAATACAAAGGCATAAAGAGCGAAGGCGACCTCGACACATGGATGAACAACGTGCGTGACATCCTTGAAGCCGCCGAAACAGGCCCCATGGAGCTGATGAAAAACATGAAGATGGACATCTACGACAAGGAGGTGTTCGTGTTCACGCCCAAAGGCGATCTCTACAAGCTGCCGTTGGGAGCGTCACTTCTCGACTTCGCATTTCACATCCACTCAAAGCTCGGAATGACATGTACCGGAGGCAAAGTCAACGGTAAGAACCAGAAGCTCAACTACAAGCTTAAGAGCGGCGACACAGTAGAGATACTCACCTCAACGGCACAGGCGCCCAAGCTCGACTGGCTCGCATTTGTCGTCACCTCAAAGGCTCGTAACAAGATACGCCAGACGGTTCATGAAATGAACAACCGCTCGGCCACACTCGGCAAGGAGCTGCTCGAACGTCGCTTCAAAAACCGCAAGATAGAGCTTAACGAGTCGAGCCTGATGAAGGTCATAAAGAAGCTCGGCTACAAGACCGTAACCGACTTCTATGACGCGATCGCCGATGAGAGCCTCGACATAAACAATGTGATAACCGAGTACGAGGGTCTTGACAAGAAGATTCCCGATGCGGCCGAAATCCGCTCAGCCGAGGAGTTCCAGCTCATGACTGCGGCCGACGATGATTCAACATCATCCGATGTGCTCGTTATCGGCGACGACATAAAGGGCATCAACTACCGTCTGTCAAAGTGCTGCAACCCGATATACGGTGACGATGTGTTCGGATTCATATCGGCTGAAGGAGTCATCAAAATACATCGTCATGACTGCCCCAATGCGACAAACATACGCGAGAAATATCCCTACCGACTCATCACCACAAGATGGTCGGGCAAACTCGGACAGCAGTTCGGCGCAACGTTACGCATTGTCGGGAACGACGACCTCGGCATAGTCACGAGCATCACCTCGATAATCAACAAGGAGCGTGACACATCACTGCGCAGCATATCAATCGACTCCAACGACGGAATTTTCCAAGGATTCCTCGTGGTCGGAGTCAACGACACCGTAGCATTAAACAACCTGATAAAGAAACTAAAAACAGTAAAAGGAGTAAAAGATGTACAACGTAGCAAATAAACGCACACTCCTGGGAGTGGCAATGGCAATGTTACTTTTTTCATGCGGAGGAAAGAACACCGACACTGAACGCGCCGAAGCGATAGTGAATCAGGCCGATTCAGCCATAACGGCAGGCGACTACGACCTCGCCGTGACGCTGCTTGACACGTTGAAGTCACGCTATCCACGTGAAATAAAGGTTCAGCGCGGAGCCATGAATCTGCGTCCGAGAGCCATCGAAGGACAAACCATACGACAAATCGAGATTACCGACAGCATGCTCGCGGCCAGCAGCTATCGCCGCGACTCGATGATGAACTATTTCTCGTTTGTAAACAATCCCGAGCTCGTCGAGGGCTACTACGTAATAAAAGAGTATGCCAACTCCTCACTGTTTAACCGCACCGGAATTGAAGCCCGCATCACTCCCGAAGGCGAATTTTACATAATCTCCTCGCTTAACGCCAAGCCGGTAAAGCACACATCGCTGTCGCTTAAAAATCAGGCCGGAGAAGTAAGCACCGCCACAGTTGACTATGACGGCGACCGCAATTACCGCTCGGGCGGCACCGAGATGATAACATTTGTAGGAGCAGAGTGCGACACTCTCGGACAATTCCTTACCGACAACCGGGGAGCCGCCACTACACTTATATTCAACGGCGCGAAATCCTACTCCACTCCGCTGTCAAAGCTCGACCGAAAATCAATCGAGCAGACCTACGAAATGGCAAATGTATTGACCGAGAACCGCAAGCTTAATTTAAAGCGTGATTTTCTTGACCGACAACTGCAAGTGGCACGCGACCAGATAGCACGAACCACTCAAGAGCCGGCTGCCGACGACAAGGACTAAAGTCCTTGCCTGTCGAGCCACTTGAATATGTAGTCGTACAAAGCCTCACGCACGTTCTTCTTCGACAGAACGAGGTCGTGCATTCCTCCGTTGACTTTAATTTCGGTTATATCCCATCCGAGCCGACGGCCATACTTTGATATATCATCGACATCGAGCACAGCATCGGTAACGGCATACTGCGTGTCGTCATCGCCCTTCTTATAGGAGCGGTCGGAGTGCATGAGCAGTATAGGAATCTTTATGTCCTCGCCGTTTTGAAGCATCCCCTGCCCCATGTCGATTGCCCTGATCCACCCGGCATCCACATCAGGCGACACGATGAACTTCCATTGGGTGTTGAAATCCCATTCACCGCCATACTGCTTCAGCACGCTTTCAGCATATTTGCTCGACCCGCCCTGCGGTATCCTTATGTCGGGGAATGCATTGCCGATTGTCGACACAGCCGGCACAAGAAACTTCTCTTGGAACGAGGACAGGTTCCAATCCAGAAACGGACTGTTGAGAATCAACGCTCTTATGTCGGAATCGGGATTGGAGGCCATGTAGAGCGACGTCGTCAATCCTCCCGTAGAGTGACCCATCAATATTATCTCGTCGATACCGTCGCCCTTCATTTGGGCTATAGCCGAATCTATGTCGGCAAAGTACTCCTTCATGTCACGCACTTGAAACGGTTTCTGCCCCGGGAGGAGCGAACGGCCGTATTTGCGCAGATCCACGGCATAGAAGTTATAACATGAATCGACAAAACGGTCACCCATCTCAGCCTGGAAGAAATAGTCGTTGAAGCCGTGCACATAGAGTACGCCCTTGTTACCGCCGCACGACGACAGCTTACGTATAATGGTCGACCTCACCTGACCGCTGTAGTCATCGGGCTGGTCAACATAACGCATTTCATATCCGTCGCCGAGCACATCGGGTCGCCATTGAGCCAACGAGGACAATGTAAGAGCCGCGCCCGACAGAAACATCAAAGACCTTTTCATAACTGTAATCCGCTTTTTTAACATAACGAGAAGCATTGTCACACTGTTCATCATAAAAATGAAAAAGGGCCTTGCTGAGAAGACCCTTTTTCGTTATCGTAAAAATTACTTATAGTCCGAGTATCGAGTGCATCTTTTCATACGCAGCCGAAATGCCGTCCTTGTTCTTACCTCCGGCCTGAGCAAATCCCGGCTGTCCGCCGCCACCGCCCTGGATAAGCTTGGCAGCCTCGCGCACTGTTGTCGAAGCATTCATGCCGTCAGCCACGAGGTCCTCGGTTATCATCAATGTCAGCAACGGTTTCTCGGCGGGATCCATGGTAGCGCCGATGAATACAGTGTGCTCGGGCGACTTGGCACGAACACCAAACGCTACATTCTTCACCACTTCGGGAAGTCGCAGGCCTGTCAGCTCTACCACCTTGATGCCGTTGACCTCACGAGCCTTGGCAAGGAGTTCGTTGGTAAGCACATTCACACGCTCCTTGAAGTACTCCTCGGCCTGATGCTTCAGCTCGGCATTCTCGTCGATTGACTTGCGCAATGCCTGAACGAGGTCGGGAACATTGTTGAACATGCTGCCTATCTCGCGGAGAGTGTCCTGCATCTTGTCAAGCATATCCTCGACACGGCCACCGGTCACAGCCTCAATTCGGCGTATTCCGGCTGCGATGCTGCTCTCCGAGATTATCTTTATCATTCCTATGTTGCCGGTGTTGTCGACATGTGTACCACCGCAAAGCTCAACCGATGAACCGTAACGGATCACACGCACCTCGTCACCGTATTTCTCACCGAAGAGAGCCATTGCACCCATTTCACGAGCCTTGTCGATGGGCACACAACGCTTCTCGTCACGCGGTATGGCTGCACGCACACGGCTGTTGGCAAGATGCTCCACGCGACGGATCTCCTCAGGCGTCAGCTTCTGGAAATGCGAGAAGTCGAAGCGGAGCACATCGGGTGACACAAACGAGCCTCGCTGCTCTACATGTGTACCGAGAACCTCACGGAGTGCCTCATGCAAGAGGTGGGTTGCGGTGTGGTTGCTCGATATAGCCTTACGGGCTTCTTCGTCGATTTCAGCCTCAAACACGGCTTCAATGTCGGCGGGAAGCTTCTTGGTAAGATGAACACCCATTCCGTTTTCACGCTTGGTATCGTAGATTTCCACAATGTCGTCACCGTTTACAAGACGGCCGCGGTCACCTACCTGACCACCCATTTCGGCATAGAACGGAGTTACCGAAAGTACTATCTGATAGAACTCATTGTTTTTCTGCTTAACCTTGCGATAACGCAAAATGCGTGTGGGAGTCTTGGTCATGTCATAGCCTACAAACTCCTGCTCACCGTCACGCACTACGACCCAGTCGCCGGTTTCAACAGCAGCGGCGTTACGGGCACGAGCCTTCTGTGCAGCCATTTCGCTGTCAAACTCAGCCTGATCGAGCGTCATGCCGTTCTCCTTAAGTATAAGTTCAGTAAGGTCGAGGGGGAATCCGTAGGTGTCATAGAGTATGAACGCCTCCTTACCCGAAATCTCGTTCTTGTCCTCCTTCTTGGCACTTGCAATGGCCGAATCAAGGAGGCGGATACCGTTTTCAAGGGTGCGAAGGAATGCATCTTCTTCCTCCTTGATTACCTTCATTATGAGGTCACGCTGCTTGGGAAGTTCGGGATAAGCCTCGCCCATGCTGTCGATGAGTGTGTCGACAAGACGATACATGAATGCCTGCTTTTGGTCAAGGAACGTATAAGCGTAACGCACGGCACGACGCAAAATGCGGCGAATCACATATCCGGCCTTTGCGTTTCCGGGAAGCTGTGAGTCGGCGATCGAGAATGCAATTGTGCGCACATGGTCGGCGATTACACGCATCGCAACATCCACCTTGGCATCCTCACCATACTTCTTTCCTGCCAACTCACCTATCTTGTTGATAAGCGGAGTGAACACATCGGTGTCGTAGTTGGATTTCTTGCCTTGCAGAGCCATGCAGAGTCGTTCAAATCCCATACCGGTGTCGATAACTTTGGCGGGAAGCGGCTCAAGCGAACCGTCGGCCTTGCGGTTATACTGCATGAACACGAGGTTCCATATCTCGATTACCTGAGGATGATCGTGATTCACAAGGTCACGGCCCGGCACCGCGGCACGCTCTTCAGGTGAACGGAGGTCGATGTGAATCTCCGAGCAGGGGCCGCAAGGACCCGTATCGCCCATTTCCCAGAAGTTATCATGCTTGTTACCATTGATTATATGGCTTTCGGGAAGATGCTTTGCCCATATTGAAGCAGCCTCGTCATCACGGCTGAGTCCTTCGGCAGGCGAACCCTCGAACACTGTTGCATAGAGCACATCGGGGTTAAGCTTAAGCACATCGACCAGATATTCCCATGCCCAGTCAATTGCCTCCTGCTTGAAGTAGTCGCCAAACGACCAGTTTCCAAGCATCTCGAACATGGTGTGGTGATAGGTGTCCATTCCCACCTCTTCGAGGTCGTTATGCTTGCCGCTTACACGAAGACATTTCTGAGAATCGGCTACTCTCCTGTGCTTCGCCGCGACATTACCGAGTATGATGTCCTTGAACTGGTTCATGCCGGCATTGGTGAACATCAATGTCGGGTCGTCCTTGATTACCATCGGAGCCGAAGGGACAATCTGGTGTCCCTTGCTGCGGAAGAAGTCCTTGTAGGATTCTCGTATTTCCTTTGCAGTTAGCATTTTATATGACTATAATTTAATTATGAATTAGCTTATATGAGTATTATTCACTATATTTGCGGTGAAATAATCCGCAAAATTAGTTGAATAATATTACTTTTGCAAGTCATTCAACGCGCCAATCAGCACAAAATGAGCAAAAAAGTATTTTACCGATATAACCCGGCCAACGATAAATATGAACGAGTGTACCCGTCACGGCGAAGCCGTATATGGGGTATCGCCCGCAACACGTTCATGGGCATAGTCATCAGCGCGGCCCTTTTCAGCATCATTTACTATTGGATTGGAACTCCCGCCGAACAGCGGCTACGCGAAGAAAACGAGCAACTCAACACACAGCTCGACATTCTCAACCGCCGACTCGACGCGTCACTCGGCCTGATGAACGACATCTCGGAACGTGACGACAACTTCTATCGCGTTATAATGGGTACCGAGCGCGTGTCGAGAGCCAAGCGTTACGCCGGATTCGAGAACGAAAACCGCTACAACCACCTCAACACCCTGCACGATGCCGAGCTGATAAAGAACCTCACGCGCAAGATGGACATGCTTGACAGGCAACTGTATGTGCAGATAAAATCATTTGACGAGCTGCAGAAACTTGCGGAAACCAACAAGGACCGAATACGCCACATCCCGTCGATACAGCCCATAGCCCAGAAACACATGCGCAAAATGGCTTCGGGCTACGGAACGCGTCGCGACCCGATATACGGCACACGCAAGTTTCACGAAGGGCTTGACTTTGCTGCCGACAAGGGTACTCCTGTATATGCAACCGCCGACGGCAAAGTGGTGAACGCCTCATGGGAAAGCGGCTACGGCAACCTCGTTGAGATTGACCACGGCTACGGCTATGTCACACGCTATGCCCATCTCAGCAAGTTCAAGGTCAAGGAGGGACAGACAGTGAAACGCGGTGACCTCATAGCCGAAACGGGAAATACGGGAAAATCCACAGGACCCCACCTGCACTATGAGGTGCGTTACAACGGGACGCCGCAGAATCCCATCAACTACTACTTCATGGACATAACGCCCGAACAATATAATCAATTGATTCTTGAAGCTGAAAATGCAGGACACGTAATGGACTGAGTTATGGATGAAATAGGCAAGAAATACTATAAAATCAGAGAAGTGGCCGAGATGACCGGACTGCCCTTGTCGACACTGCGATATTGGGAAAGCCGCTTTACAATAATCAAGCCCAAACGTAACGAACACGGCACACGCTTCTACACTACATCCGATGTCGAGAAGATAAGGATGGTCTACTTCCTTGTAAAGGAGAAGGGGCTGAAACTTGAAGCCGCGCAAGAGCAACTGAAGAACAACCATTCAGGCGTGTCGCGACATGCAGCCGCCATCGACAGACTCAAGGCAATAAGAGCCGAACTTCAGTCGATGCTGGACGCCATGAGCCGGTTGCGTTGACATCAAAAATCGACGGTAAGCCTCACATTTAACATTCTTCGCGTGAGTGAATTGGGTACAGCATAGCTGACATCATCGGCCGTCTTAACCCAATAATAGCTGCCGACATTGGATATGTCAAACAGATTGAAGCAATCGACTCCCAGCCACATTGAGTTTATGAAACGGCGTCTACGACCGTCGGCATTGTCGATTTCGGGCAGAATATTGTAGGCCAGGCCTATGTCCACTCGCTTATAGGGCGATGTGCGGAAATACCCCTTGTCACGGGTTGAATGTGGCATCGTCACCGGCAGTCCGTCGGCAAATATACCCCTCAGATTTACTTTCATGCGTGGAATGCGGGGGAAATAATCGGTAAAATAGAGCGCTACGCTGTAACGCCGGTCGTTGGGCAGCGGCACTTTGACTCCGTTGATGGTTTCTTGCGACTTCATCACCGACAGGCTCAGCCATGAATCGCTTCCGGGCACAAACTCTCCGAAAAGCCGCAGGTCAAGACCTGCCGCATATCCGCTTGACGAATTGTCGCCGGCATACACAATGCGCAGATTGTCGATTTCGTAGGGATTGAGCCGTGACAATGCTTTGCAGTAGGCTTCGGCCGACAATTTGAATGGACGGTTGAACGCCCTGAACGTATAGTCGCTGCCTATGATGAACTGCACGCTACGCTGCGCTTTTATATCCTTGTTAAGTGTCACCGACGAATTGCCGTGCTCGTCGGTCACGATGCGTCGAAGTTCCTTGTAAAATGGTGACTGATAGTATAGTCCCGTGGCAAATCGGAACGCCCAGTTGCTGCCGCTTGCCGGAACATAGCCTATATTCAATCGAGGGCTTATCAGCAGCTCACGGTTAAAATCCCAATATGACACACGCACACCGCCGTTAAGGCTGAAAAATCCGCGTCCGTTATCGATGCGATAGGTGTCCTGAAGGAATGCCATGACTCGGTTGCTCGACAATGAATTGTCGGACGACATATTATAAAGCATCAGCAAATCACCCGCACTGTTTCCGGGCAATGAGAATCCCGCCGAGTCACGCAGCTCCCATTCACGACTGAACTCGCTTACCGATTCATGATTTAGCGTAACCCCATAATCAATCATGTGACGCGACACGGCATTGCGGCCCTGCAACGACATTGAGTATACGGTAGCCTTGAGTCGGTCACGTGCATGCTCATGGTAACGACCCACCCCTATAGGAGCGTCATCATCGTCATTCATCGCGTCATCAAGCCAGTATTCACCCGTAATGTCGTAAGCTATAAGTTCATTGGAGCGATTGCCCGAGAACAACAATGTATATCCCGACGAACGTGACGGCACATAATTTAACGCCAATGCGCCAAACCACGTTTCAAACTTGTCGTGTTCATGACCGTCGAAATAGACATTGAAGTGCTTTACATCATCGACCGTACCGAACTTAGTCGTGCGGTTACGTGGAGTGAACCTGTAACTGTTAAGGGCGATGTTGCCGAGCAACGACACCTTGAACCGCTCGTCAAGATTCACCTCTATCTTAGTCTGATAATCGAAGTAACGCGGATCATACTCACCTTTTTCATCGCCTGTTGCAAGAAGTGACGCGTTACGTTTATACCGCAATCCGTGAAGCTGTGAAAACCGATCGATTCCCTGCCCTATGCAAAGCTCGGCTCCCATAAGACCCAATGACACATTTCCGTCCAGTCCATGAGGTCGGCGGTAAGTTATGTCGAGAGCCGACGACATCTTATCGGAATATGCCGCCGGAAAGCCTCCGGTCGAGAATATCAGCTTGTCAACCATCGAAGGATTGATGACGCTCAGCCCCTCCTGCTGTCCGTTGGTGACGAGCAACCTGCGAAAAAGCTCCACGCCGTCGACATAGACACTGTTTTCATCGTAGGAGCCGCCGCGTACCGAATAAGCCGACGACAATTCATCGGATGGAGTAACGCCGGCAAATGTCGACAGCATCGACTCGACGCTCCCACCCGTTACATCGGGCGAATGTCGGTAGGCATCGGCATCGACCTGCTGCATCGAGCCGAGTTGCTTCTTGTACTCAGCAATCTGCACCTCACGCAATTGGCGCGAGGCCTTTTTGAGTTTCATGTTGACTGCAAGATCGTTGCCTCGCACCTTCACAAGCTTGCGCTCGCCGTCACGATAACCGATACATGAAAAGAGAATACGCAACGTATCGGCAGCCGGAGCGGTCAGCCTATAACGCCCCTCGGCATCGGTGTTTACACCTACCGATGTCCCGGCCACCCTTACCGTGGCAAACTCGATGGGATGATTCCGCTCATCGGTTACCCGACCGTGTATCCTTGTTTGCGGGAAGCAACAGAGTGCGCCCGACAATATAGAAATAATCAATAATGTGATGCGTATGACAGGCATGCGTGATGAATTTACACCTAAATAACGTGACGCTGTGCCATTAAGTATGTAATGCGACAAAAAATGTAGCACTTGCCCCAAACCTATTAATATCAACATCCCCATTTATTAATTTTATTCATTAATTTTGCATCAAATTATAGCTGAATATGAAAATAGCAATTGTAGGAACCGGATATGTAGGCCTCGTATCGGGTGCTTGTTTTGCCGAGGTCGGCATTGATGTGACATGCGTCGACATCGACAAGCGTAAGATCGACAACCTCATCAACGGCACAATACCCATATATGAGCCCGGACTCGACGACCTGGTGTCACGCAACGTGAAAGAAGGGCGACTGCATTTCACCACCGACCTTAAAGAGTGCCTTGACGAGGTGGAAGTAGTGTTCAGCGCAGTGGGCACGCCTCCCGACGAGGACGGCAGCGCCGACCTGAAATATGTGCTTGATGTTGCGCGCACATTCGGCCGCAACATCAACAAATACACCATACTCGTAACCAAAAGCACGGTTCCGGTGGGCACTTCAGCCAAAATAAAGGCCGAGATAAACCGAGAGCTCGCCGAGCGTGGTATGTCGGTTCCCTTTGAGGTGGCCTCAAACCCCGAATTTCTAAAAGAAGGAGCCGCGATAAAGGACTTCATGTCGCCCGATCGCGTAGTAATAGGCATCGAGAGTGACCGCGCACGCAAAGTAATGGAGCGCCTCTATCGTCCGTTTCTGCTCAACAATTTCCGCGTAATATTCATGGATATCGCATCGGCCGAGATGACAAAATATGCAGCCAACTCAATGCTGGCGACACGCATATCGTTCATGAACGACATAGCCAACCTGTGTGAGCTTGTGGGTGCCGATGTAAACATGGTGCGCAAAGGCATAGGCACCGATGTGAGAATAGGCAACAAGTTCCTCTATGCCGGCTGCGGATACGGCGGTTCATGCTTCCCCAAGGATGTAAAGGCGCTAATACACACAGGAAAGGAGCATGGCTACAAGATGCGCATAATTGAGGCTGTCGAGGAGGTCAACGAACTCCAAAAATCAATCGTGTTCCGTAAGCTTAAAGATGCCCTAGGCGACCTTAAAGGCCGACGCATAGGCATGTGGGGACTTGCCTTCAAGCCTGAAACCGACGACATGCGCGAGGCTCCCGCGCTTGTTGTAATCGAGAAGCTTCTCGAAGCCGGAGCCACCGTCGTGGCCTACGACCCCGTGGCCGTGCCCGAAGCACGCCGACGACTGGGCGACCGCATCGAGTATGCCCTCGACATGTATGACACGGCAGTGGATGCCGACGCAATAGCACTGATGACCGAGTGGAAGCAATTCAGAGTACCGTCATGGAACGTACTGCACAAGGTGATGCGCGGCAACATAATCGTTGACGGACGCAACATATACGATCCAGCCGAACTTGCCGAGGAGGGATTTGAGTACCACTGCATTGGTAAATGACTGTAAAAACGCATTTATTATGGAAATGATAAAGTTATCGCTGCCTCACATAGGCACAACCGAAATAGAATGGGTCAACAAGGCTTTTGTGGGCGACTGGGTAGTGCCCCTCGGGCCCAATGTCGATGAATTTGAACGACGACTGGAAAACTATTTAAGCGGCAATAAGGAAGTCGTGGCCTTAAGTGCCGGCACGGCCGCACTGCACCTTGGACTGGTTGTGCTCGGAGTCGAGGCCGGCGACGAAGTGATATGCCAGGCGCTTACATTCTCGGCAAGCGCCAACCCTATATGCTATCAAGGGGCACACCCCGTATTTGTAGACAGCGAGCCCGACACCTACAACATGTCGCCCGCTGCATTGGAGGAGGCCATTGTGGCCCGTCACCGCGTCACTGGACGCTACCCCAAGGCCATCATTCCGGTTCATCTTTACGGAATGCCGGCCAAGATGAATGAAATCATCGAGATAGCCGCTCATTACGGCATACCCGTATTGGAAGATGCCGCCGAAGCCCTCGGGTCGGAATATCACGGAAAGAAATGCGGCACCATCGGCAACTACGGAGCATTGAGCTTCAACGGAAACAAGATAATAACCACATCGGGAGGCGGCGCACTGATATGCCCCGATGAAGAGTCGGCCCGTCGTGTGCTGTTCTTCGCAACGCAGGCACGAGAAAACCGCCCCTACTACTATCACGAGCACATCGGCTACAACTACCGCCTCAGCAATGTCAGCGCAGGTGTAGGATGTGGCCAGATGGATGTTCTGCCTGAGCGTGTGGCGCGTCGTCGTGCTATACACCAATTGTACAAAGAGGGACTTTCCAATCTCGCCGGAGTGACAGTGCAATGCAATCCCTCCGAAGAGTTTGACTCAAACTTCTGGCTATCGACTATACTCATCGACCCGGCCACCGGATTTACACCCGAGGATGTGAGAGTTGCAATGTTGAATGCCAAAATCGAAACTCGCCTGTTGTGGCGTCCGATGCAGATGCAGCCCATATTCCGTGACGCTCCCTACTATGGCGGCGATGTGTCACAACGCCTGTTTGAAACCGGACTGTGCCTGCCGAGCGGATCGGTGCTCACTGACGAGCAGATATCACGCGTAATCGATGAGTTGCACCACATATTACGAGGATGATGTCACGCCACCGAATTGCCGTATTTGACCTTGACGACACCCTTTATCACGAGCATGACTATGTCGTGTCGGCATTCAGTTATATAGCCCGCGATTTATCGCATCGCTATGCGCTCGATTACGATGCTATGGTTGGAGCCATGATGTCGGCGGGCAATCCGTTTGACAACCTTTTGCGTTACATATCCCATACCGCCACACCCATAACCGAGGATGTAGCATGGCTTGTCGATACCTACCGCAACCATCCCCCTACCCTTGAACTATCGGCCGACACGAAGCGCTCAATCGAGATGCTCCGGGCACATAACGTAGAGTTGGCTATAATAACCGACGGGCGCGTGACATCGCAGAACAACAAGATCAAGGCTCTTGGCTTGAACCGAATAGTGAAACCCGAAAACATAATAATATCGGAAGCCGTAGGAGGCGACAAGCTGTCAGGGAAGCCATTTGAACTGCTGGTAGCGCAAGCGGGGCCCGATAATGAATACACTTATATAGGCGACAATCCCGCCAAGGATTTCGTGTGGCCCAACCGGCATAATTGGACAACAATAGCCCTCGCCGACACATCGGGCATCAACATTCATCGGCAGGAATGGGATAAATTCCCGGCAATAAACCGGCCACAGCACATTGTTGATAACTTACTTGACATTGTGCCACTGATAGTTAAGCCTGATATTGTAAACTGAGGCCAATTTGTGGGAAACTTTTAGCATTGAAAAGTTTGCAAAATTAAAATCTTCTGACTAACTTTGCACCGCTAAGTCAGAAAAGACACTTCAGCATGGAGAGGTGGGTGAGTGGCTGAAACCACCAGTTTGCTAAACTGACGTAGGAGCAATCCTACCACGAGTTCGAATCTCGTCCTCTCCGCAATAAAGCCTGATTATCAGGCTTTTATTGTATCCACACCCAATTTTACACCCAAATCGTGTAAAGTTGGGTGTTATTATATATTCTTAACTCCGCGCGATGGCGTAACGGCTCTCAGTTACACCAAACTCTGCACCCAAACAAACTTTTTCCTTTGCTCAGTCCACATATATAGTTAGGTTTAGTTTGTCGGGCATATATAAAGCCCGAACCAAACCTAACCAAAGCTATTTCTGAAACGCGAGTCCATACGTCATACGGGTATGGGGTTGCGCCGTATCTTTCTTACAGGTCTTCCACAACAACCCTCGTGTTAGATACGACGCTTCTCCATACCCTTTTTGCGTAATGTCGAAACATCGGGAACAATCGTTAAGAAATAGGTCGGATATACTTAGAAAGTGTTATCCGCTGGTTGCTACCGGCAGTTGGGACGCTATCGCGATTTCCGATATTGAAAAGGTAATCAAGCAGACAAGGGGAGCTATCGCATACTATTTCAAGAACAAAAAGACTCTTTTCGCAAATATCCTCGACGAACTGTTCTTCCCGGTGTTTGCGCTCTCGGATGACGAGCGCGAGAAACTATCCAAGGCTACGGTCTCCGATTTCTATAACAAATACAAGACCCCGTTTGAGCGTGTCCGCGATGATTTGAGGGACAACTACGGTGTTGAAAACCCGTCACAAGCAATCTTCAATCTTTTTATCCAAGGCTCCAAGCATTACGACCAGTTCACATCAAACGTCGGTGAACTGATGCAGCTGGAGCAGGACTTCATGAGCCGTATTGTTGGCGGCAGAGTAAACAACATTCTCGACCTAAACCGGGTTTATGTCGAGAACATCGGAAATATCTTTATTGAGTCAATGAATTTCGGATGATATAGGTTGGTGTATTTTTTTTAGAAAGCTAAATTGGACATAAAAAGTTGCCCCATCTATTCCTACCGTCTTATGGCAACATAGGGCTACGTTTTAATTGCATGAAACGCAGCCCTATGAAGATAATGATTACATCTCAATATAAGTTATTGATTCAAACACTGCAATTCCGTGGATAGTGACCAATAACTTAGATGATGTTTATGTAGAGTCAACTTATGTCATTTACTTCTTCAATTTAGAAATGAAAACCACCCTATATAGGACATCATCTATATCGATGTATTTCTGATAATTACCAAGATAATTACCGTCTGTATTTTTGAGAATCTCATAAAATCTTGGAGACTTATCGTTGTCAAAAACGCAGTTTATTGTGTAATAATTATATTGGATATCGTCTATTTCTTTACAATTAATTGGACGAATAACAATCACATACTCGTCCCCTTTACGTAAAAAAACGCCATCAAGCAATCCCTTGTCATAGATATGCGGGCCATTGGGAGTTATGACAATAGGCATTTTTTGATTAATCGTGACCGAATCTCCGTTTATCACATTACTACAACTAATAACCTTATTTACAAAACCGGTATTATATGATTTTGAATACGACATCCCTAAACATTTTAGGATGAGGTATTCTTCTTGCGCCATCATCTTTGATGACGCAAGAAGAATTATGAAGGTTGTAATTATTATCCTAATCATCAGATGTCCCTTTTGTAACTGATTTCAATTGGCCTGTCGCATAGACTTCTGTTACAGGGGCAAAGAATCCGCTACCTGGTATTATTTCTACTTTTTGTCCAGTCTCACGCGAAGTTGCTCCTTGGACTAAAGTAAATGTATCTCCGTTATCATATTTATAGATTACGTTTTGGAAACCATCAGAAGGAGCGGTTGAATAGTCCTTCCTACAAGTAACAGACGGATCTCCTACAAGTTCACCATAAATGATACCCTCTACCAATAGGCTCTCTCTATGAGCATCTTCAAATGTTCCATCCACTTGAATCTCATGGAGATAATGACCTATAGCAGCTCCTTGAAGAGCTTGGCTTGCTTTTCCTAACTTCTTCAAGTCAGATACATCTATTTTACCTTCGGAATAACTGTCGATAAAAACTGATTTATCGTCTTTCTTTACTCCAACAATTTCTAAAGAATATTCTTTAGAAGAACCAATCCCTGCATTAATTGTATTTGCTAACGTTGCAGATTTTGCGCCTCTAAATGAATCGTCTGTATTTGTTAGTGTTAAGAACCCATCAATGACAGAGTATCTATTCCCTGTAGATTTATACAAAAAGCCAAGATACGCATTTATGCCTTCTATACTACCTGTCAGCCTAATTGATTTCCCTCCAATATCTTCAATTAAAATTGGATTATTAGCAGTAAAACAATAGGCTGAAAGATTAGGATAAGATTCCTGTTTAGGATCAGTTGACATCCACAGGCTGATACGTGGGTCATAGTAGCGGGCACCGTAGTAGTACATACCTGTCTCCTCATCGAACTCTTTTGCGTTGAAGAGATAAGGAGTGTTCCACACGTTGTTGCGCTCCTCGATGAAGACTTCGCCGAAGGGGACATACTCGATATGCTGAACCACTTCACCGTCAAGATTAGTGATAAAGCTGGAACTTCCGAGGTGGTCGGGATGATAGAAGAACTGCAAGTTCTCGTAGTTGTCGGGGTCTTTGAACGACCGCGAAACCGCGCGGGTCTGAGCCTTCCGAGCCTCTGCCACCGCCGCCTCCATAGAGCCGTCGTTGCAGCAGAAACCTTCACCGTCGGCATAGTTGTCGTTGTCAGTGCCGTTGTAGGGGACATCGAAGAACTTGTAGTTGTCCTTGATGACCTGCTGCTGCGCGGCATACTTCGATTTGTAGTCAACCAAAAGACCGTCAGTGTTCGCACCTGCATACTCTATGCGACGCGGGTCAGAACCGTAGGAGGCGAAATCGCCGACCTTAGACACGATTCTCTGCGAACCGGCGTAGATATGCTTGGTATAACGACCGCCCTGATTGGCCACGAGGTAAGGGCTGACATATAGCGAGAATTTAGCGGTGTTGGTAGAGCCGCCGGAGAATACTCCGTTGACATAGACCTGATCGCTTTCGCCGGATGTCTTGACAGTACGCTCTCCATCGGCATCGTACCAATAGTTTGACACGAAACCGTTGTCGTCAACTGCAAGCAGACGATTCTCCTCATCCCAGATGAACTTACGTTCTCCGACACTGTTGTCTCTATGTCCGTCAGTCATAACCCGGTTGGTGTTTACATAGACAAGATTTCCGTTCCTGTCATAAGTGTAAACGTGGCCGTTCTCCACTTGTTGACCTTCGGGTGTCTCCTCAGTGCGATAATTAACATCCTTTGCACTTTCGAGCTGGAATTTCTTTCCGGCTTCCGAGCCGTAGGTATAAGTGAGGTCATAACCGACATTGAGGGTGCCGTTGAACTGCACGTTGTCCTGAGTCAGATGCTGGCTCTTTGACTTGATGCGGTGCATATTGTCATAGCCCATAGCGAGGGTGTAGGAGGCGGACTTATTGTCGGCTCCGGTGTATGTACCCTTAGCGGTGACGAGACGATAAAGACCGTCATAAGTATAGGTGTGCGACATCTGGCCGCCGGCATTGCCGTTGGCAGGGAGCGATGCGTTATTGGCAACCGAAAGGACATTGCTCACAGCGTCAAACGTATAGGCGTTGTCCATAATGGATGCGCCTCCACTGTTGACCACAAGATTACTCAGTCGGCGACGGTCGTCGTAGGTGTAGAATGTCTCCGCACCGTTGCAATACTTCAGATAGCTGCGCTGCTCGAACTTGTCATAGCCCAGTTTGGTGATGTAGTCGTAACCGTAGGATTTCTCACCACGAACCTTTTCAAGAAGGCCTCCGAGGTTGTAGGAGTAAGTCACTTTCTCCTCGTCGGGATAGATCATCTCGATGAGTCGGTTGTGGCTGTCGTAAGTCCACTGGGTGACGTAGGTTGCAATCGCCTGATTGGGCACGATGAGAGTGCGGCGTGTCTTGGTCTGATTCAGGGTCAGACCATTATCAATAGATATGCCTATCCGTCGCGTAAGAATCATCGCAAGAGCCGAGATTGCTATTATCTCTCAATTTACAAAATTAATGATAATATCTAAACTGACAATGCAATATGCTGAAAAACATACCTTAACTTCTTTTATGTCGCGTATTTGCTTGTTATTCAATTGGTTGCAAATTTGGGTATGTACTAAGATTGTACTAATTAGTTGGATAAATCGAAAGACGTGACTTCGATTTTGGTATTTTTAAGGGCTGTTAGCTATTTTTAGTTGGATTTATTTTTGGATTTATTTTCGGTAAAATTCTCGGATTTCTTCGGTTAGTACACCCTCTGATTCAGAAAAAATTTGTAATTTTGCACTTGGCAGACACTTGTCTGTCACGACATTTTGGAAAAAAATAAGAAGCGTTATGCTTATCTTGTGATTGTGAACGTAGGAAATTCATTTAGGACAAGGATTAGCATAGTGGTTCTCACGCATATGCGTGGGTCACTATTGTTACATCTGTCCAAACGGTTTCCTACGACCTACAATCACGACGTGGCATAGTTGGCTCACGTTTCCTTTTGGTAATTGGTCTAAGAGCCGCAGGCCGTTGAATATAGTATGATGAAAAAGTCAACTATAATAATTTTGCTCATAATATCTTGGATTGCCGTGTCTTCAATAGCAATCTTACTAATTTGTAAGCACATTGAGGATAAGGATGTCTCATTACGAAGAGAAATTAGAGATAATATCGAGTCTATTTTTGAGAATCAAAGTGACGGACGAAATTTCATCACTTCTGATTATGGATTCTTTGATTCTCAAATGAATGGTGCGACTGTAAGGAATTTCAAACGAGCCAAAATACCAGCAAAGCCAGTAAAAACAGATTTTAAAAATATTGAAAGTATTTCTCCTGACGCTTACTCTCGGGCGTTAGAAGATTGGCGTGAAAGTTATGGTGATGTCGCATCTTTATGGGATTTGAATTGGGGATCAAGTGATATATATCATACTGATGACGAGGGATGGAATATAATTGGAATTTCATGCCACGGAACTGATGAAGCGTTCATTCATACGTTTGTCAAATTTCCTTATCAAGTAGCTCTTAAACGCTCTGAATGGGGAAACTATTATACAGTCCCTCAGGCCGTTGCTGAGGCATATGATTTTTATGTTAATAATCCCAAATCTGGTATTTCTGATAGATTTGAGAAGGGCTCCCACAATAGAATTTGGAGCAAGATATATGACTGTCAAAATGATTATTATGGTGTATATAGAAACGACAATGAACATAGCTGGTATGAAGGTAATCCTATTCCTGGAGCGTCTTCAGCTCGTGAAGGAGGTTCAATAGAAGATGGATGGATGCACAATGGCTATTATCGAGTGTACGTTGCCCGAACACAAGAAACGCATTGGGGTATAAAAAAGCATCCTTGGAATCCGGATAAAAAAGAGCGTGATCATTTGCTTTTATGGACACTTACTATAATCGCTGTATTTTTTATAATTCCCATAGGTATAATAGCACGAAAAATACATATTAACAATAAGCGTAAGCATGAGACGCTTAAGGCTAAATTGTTACGCCTATGTAATCCTTCTAATTTTGTAAAGGAATACGATAAAGACAAGGTAGACTATGCTAATAAAATTTACCAACGATTGGTTGAAATAGATGTCAGTGACACGACTTCTTTAGCAACGGTGGCGAATGAAGCTATTTCATTTCTTAGTATTCCCTTGATTGAAGAAACTGAGTTGAAAGAATTAGAGGATAAACTAAATCCTCAGAATTTCATGCGTCCTTATGATGCAAACAAGATAGAAAAAGCAAACGAATTGATATCAATGCTTAAACACTCTTCATTGAAATATGAGGACTATCTTGAAATTGTCAAACAAACAAATCAATTATATAAGTAGGATGAAATACAGAACATATTTTCTCACGCTTATAATTAGCATATTAATATGTGGTTGTAATGGAAGAACTGAAAAGCCTCGACAAGTGCCTTACAAGACAACCAAACAAAAAGAAGATTCTCTAAGGGTATCCGATAATACTGCGGTTAAAGAAATCCAATCGAATGAGGAAGCAGGAATTATCACCACCCCTCAAAATATCCCGGAGTATTTTGCTGAATGGAATGGGAAATTTAAATATTTTGACACTAAAAGTCGAGCTGACGAGGTTCAAAGCCTGTCCGATTTGCATGTGAAGTATTTAATATTTCTAAGGCATTGTGAGGTTGGGAATGGTTTCAATGATGTATATTCAACTATAAACGCTATACAGTATAGAGAAAATGAATATGAACCTCATCCAGAAGTTGCACAAACTATCGGAACAAAGCTCCTTGGCAAAATTAGTTTTTCTGTTACCGGATTGGAATCGGAAGATGCTCAAAGAGAAATAAACAATGCCGACAATTTGGTGAGAGAAGCCTTACTTGTATCAGATTGCGCTTCAATCGGTAGAGCAAATGAGTGCTTGGCTCTTATCCGTAGCGCTGAAGTTCATTATAATAATGCACAAAGATTAGCCAACAAAAAAGAAGAAGATCTTAAGCAGCAATTAGCTGCGATTTTTAAGTAATATATTGTATTTATCACAATGAAAAGAACCATCTTAATATTATTCGGAATCATATTGCTATCTATGGTGGCAGAAGCCGCCCATTTGGAGTTCATGGGTATTCCCATCAACGGAACTATTTCAAGTTTTCAAACAAAACTTCTTGCAAAGGGGTGTACGGTAGGTAAAAATAACAAAGATTTGCCCACTGGGATAAGAAGTTTTGATGGTGTTTTTGCAGGAAAAGATTGTAAAATAATAGTATGGTATAACCATCGCACAAAACATGTTTATCAAGTACGTGCAATCGTAGAATGTATTTCTTTAGAGATAGCTCATAATACATTCGATTACTATAAGAATTTGCTAAATCAAAAATATTCCGGAGTCGCCCTTACTTCGGATATGCTTGAGGAACAAAGCGAACCCTATGACTTTGATATGATGGTAATTGAACCTCCAATTGAAGTGGGTGCCCAATTAATCGGATCAATATCAGTCAATATTATTGATTATGATACTTATCCGGCATCTTATGGACTTGCTATCACATATGAGGATTTTGAAAATTCGCAGAAAAACGAACGAAATACTCTTGAAGATTTGTAGATGATTAACATTCATAAAATGTAGTATCAGCCCGGCGAACACGCTTCGCCGGGCTGAATTGCATTTAGGAGGATGGACTAATGATGTAAGCCTTTACCTTGCTTGGGTTGTGGCTTACGGAAGCCCATCTTTTCAAGGAGTTTCCGAGCCATATCTTTGAACCACTGAAAAACACTTACTCCGTCAATCTTGAGTTCAAATGCGTGCTTGTTATCGGCACTCCTCTCAAGTTTTGCCCAAGAGCCTTCCGTGCGGAAACTCTGCTGATGTTCGTGGGAGTATAGTTGACCTTTGAAGCCTATTTTCTCGAAGCTGAGGATTCTGTGAACGTAACTGTCAGGGAAGCCGATGGAGGTGCAATATCTGCCCCAGAACAAAAGGTCTGAGACATCGGGGAAATATCGCTCGATGTCGGCCTTGTACTTTACTAAGTCTGCATCCTGCACTGTCTGCACTTTCCGCATTTTCTGCATTTCCAGACGTGCGATGTCGTCAGCGAGTTTCGCGTTGGACTGTTCCAGCTCATCATGCTGCTCAACAAGTTCAGTCACTTTTGGAACAAGGGAATTGTTGGCGGTTACAAGCATGTTGTTCTCTTCCACAAGCGTTTCATTCTCTTTACTGAGTCTGTCATTGGCGCTCTTGTAGATTTCATTCTTACCGATAAGGAGATTTGTCTCTTGCTGAATTTTATCCTTGCTGACCTCCAACGATTTTTTCTCCCGACTGACTTTTTTCTTTTCAGTGGTAAGTTCCGCAACCTCGCTTTCAAGTTCTTTCTTGTTCCGTTGGAGATTGCGGTAGTACTCCTGCTGATCCACATGACGAGCCAATGAGCCTCGTTCGCCACGTTCCAATCCGTACTTCTTCACCGCCAGCGCATACTCGTCCTGACAGAGCGTGAGATTTTCGGGAGTGGCAATTTCATTGGCACACAGTCTTGCCGTCCCTTTCGGTTTGGTGCGGTATCGCTTCTTGACCTTTGCCTCCCGGGCGGCACGTTCTCTCTCGGTGGTGACTATGGGTACAATGACGATGTGCAGATGGGGCGTTGTCTCATCCATGTGGAGAACCGCCCCCACAACATTCTCCCTGCCGAATTTGTCTTGTGCCCACCTGACACTGTCGTTTAGCCAACCCTCGAACTTACCCTCCTTGATAAGTTCTTCCATCTTGTCATGGTCGGAAGACATTACAGCCGTCAGACACCGGACTTGATTCTTGCCAACCTTACGAGCAACGCCTGCATGGGAGATTCGGTATTCAACGGCTTCGGCTATCGTCTTGCAGCCGGGTGGCAGTTTTACGATGTCGTAGCGGTTGAGGTGACTGAGTTCAGCCCGCGCATTGTCGGGATGATGTCTGCGCTCGATGTGAAGACCGAGCGAGTTGATTCCGCCTTTCGGCTTCCTCATATTGAATACTGCGTAGTGTTTCATAGGAGGGAGATGTCAAGGCGTGAAACAATCGCAGTGTCCAAATACGGCTTCCGATTAAGCCGTTTCGGGGTTCTCCAAGGGGTGTCACCCTTGGGCATACGGAGGACATTTTTAGCGTGGTCACAGACCATGCGGCTCGAAAAATTCCATAGTATGCTAATGAATTTACAGTAGGGGTAAATTCCGTGCCGCCGAAGCACGGATGGAACTGCACCTCCATAGAGGTGGTACAGTGGTGCACCGGTGGCAGTCTGAGCCACGGGCGCAGGGTCTTTTATCGAGTATCTCATACGGTTTTGTGTGGGTATAGTACCCCCTGTCATTTTTGACGTTTTGACGCAATGGGGTGGCTTTGCCATTCTCATTGAAAATGACAAAACGACAATAATGACAAGGGGTAAGGTTTATAATTTGGAATAGACTCCGTGGGAGACGTGACGGAAAAGGATACCGCAGTTGCGGCTCAGGAACCGCTGGAACGTGCGGGCCAACATCCCGTTTTTCTCGGCGATGGCGATGCCCTCGGCGGTCGTGAACCTTTCGGGCAAATCGGAAATGACCGCGACCTCCTGCTCTTTCATTGAGTCCTCGGCCACGACACGCTGGACAGCGGCGGCAGTGATACGGAAGTATTCGGTCAGACTTATCGCACGCTCGACAATGCCGATGTCGATTGCTTTCTTCTCATCGCCACACGCCCAATCGGAGAGTGCCAGCAAAAGACAAAAGCGGACGGCATATATTTCCAATTTGCTCGCTATTGATGTCAGCGTGTCGTTGCCCTCACTGTTGCATCGCTCTGCCACTTCATTCTGCCATGAGAAAAGACGGTCAAGAGCCTCAAAGGAAAAGGGCATCATCTCCGGCTGAATCTCGCCATGCTCCCCAATGGTGGGTACAATCTCAATCAGCCTGCCGAGAATAGATTTCCATTCGGCTGCGATGTCGAATGCCGGGGTCTTGCGCTCCCGGTTCCATTTCACTTTTCTCTGGTCGGAGGGCATCACATAGAGTATGCGCTCCATGAATCCGTTGGCGTTGCGGTTGTTTCCGGCAAGCTCCACCAATATCTTTGGCTGGATCGTGCCGATTACGCAAAGGAACGGATTCCTGATGAACACGCCGCTCTGACTGCTTTTGCGGTCGGACATGGCAACCTTGTGGTTGAACACCGACATCCAGAACTCCGATTCCGAACCGTTGTTGTATCGGTTGAAGTTCTTGAACCATCCGGCAAGTTCATCGGAAACAAGGCAAAGGCCGCGAGGATTCTCTGAGAGAATGCGGTGGACGGCTTCGGGTGTCACGTCCTGCATTGTGAAACGCTTCCTTATCGGTTCGACCGGATTCTGCTCATAGCCGTTGGCTGTCCTATCTTTCGTTGACAGTTCCATTGCCGCATTGTAGCGTTTGAGTGCTTCGGCATGGAGTGCCTCCTGCTCCGCATCATGGTCAAGCAACGGCTGCATGGCGAAACTCAGAGGATGGCTCTTGTTTGAGCCGGGCGAACCTACAAGGGCAACGAAAAGAATAACGTATTCTTTCCACCCTGTCATGTGCTCCACCGCGTGGGTGTTTCCGACTGCCGCTGCCATTGCCGTGAGCATAGACCCTGCGAGATAATCAGCAGGAAAACCAAGAGTGGCGTTGGCCTCATTTATGATGCCTTGTAATCTTGAATGCAAGACATCAAGGGGAAACTTGCTGGTTATCCGTTGATTAACCGAGGTTGCCGTACAGCCGTCTTGATTGCAGGTGGTTAGACCATTGGCTGATTGGTCAGCTCCTTTGATTGCAACCATATCTGTCACCATAGTCACATCAGTGGTTTCAGTGGCTTCAGTGACCATAGTCGCTTTGCTATTCTTGGTGGCAGTGGATGTTTTCTTCCTGCTGCCACCGGAAGTCTTTGCAGGGGTCTTGGATGCTGATTTCTCCTCTTTCATCGGCGACCTCCTTTCTTTGATGTATCAGCTGGGGATAGATAACCCACGGCGTTGCCACTGACAAGTTTGCTCTCAGCCCAGACAAGCAACTCGTCTTTCTTGAAGTGGAGTTTGTTGCCAAACTTGTAGAACGGAATGCCGCTTTCGGGGTCGCTCGTCATCTTGTAAAGCTGACCTTTTTTCATCGGATAGCCGTTCTCTTTGAGAAAAGCCAACGCACCCTCCGAGTCGAGGGAATTGGAGTCATTCTTTTTCTCGCCCTTTGCCGCCTCCGCTATTGCGGAGAGCAGACCGTTGCGGTCGAGATACTCGTCAACCGCACCCTTCACGATGAGGGCGAGAGCCTCCATGAAGGGCATTGTCATCAGTTCTTGAAGATTCATAACTATACGTGGATAAGTGGTGTTTGGGGAATGAAAAATTTTACTATCGTTCATCGTTTAAGGTGGATGAAATGATATGAAGTGTCTTCTTCATACGCGTCTCGGGGTGTTGTCAGTCAATGGTTAACTGCGTCACTCAGCCCGACGACTACACCCGGAGGGAAAAAGGCTGAATGACGATTGCAAAGATAATAAGTGACTTTCGTCATGCTGACACGCAAAATGCGGCAAATCGATGAAATATTATTTATTTTCGCCCGAATTGCCCCAACCGGAAGGGCAATAAAAAAGCGGGGCCTTGCCACACTGCGCTTGATTGCGCTCCTTTGGCGAGGTCTCGTAAACGTATATTTCCGTATGTCCACCCTTTGCGTGGGTGATGTGGCAGGGGTGCAACGGATGCCACCGCTCCTTAGACGGTGATTCGGTCCTGTTGCGGTGTGGATACTACTTTGGCTATGCCACCGCGCACCAATCCCTATGCGTGTTCTTGCGGAACACACGGGAGGCGCATTTTGCCGAGGTCAGTGAATGATGTGGCTATCGCCACCTGACCAAATTTTCTAACACCAACGAAAAGAAAAAGGTTCAGTGCGGTATGGTAAAATGGTTATTTTTTATTTCCCAAGCCTTTTTTCTTGTCGGATTCTTTTCTCAACGGCAAAGATAATATGCTCATGTCGGGATTTCCAAATTTTTTCGGTGCTGTTCCGTGATTTTCTGTTTTAGTTCCGAGGTTTTCCGTTCTTTTTCCGTACTTTTCAGAACATTCATTGATTCATGTATTAGCAAAAGCCACCGGGATCCCTCCCGATGGCCACCACTAAATCCACGTCAAGAATGAAACAAAAACATTATGACGTTGAATTATATCGCAAATATAGTCTTTTATTCTCAGTTACACAAGGATAAACATTCCTCCGAGAAAAAAGGTTGTCCGTTATTCTGCCCCGGTATCAAAGGTTATTTTCCCGAGGCTGTTGATTGCCTTCTGCTTGCGCGAGTCTATCACATGGAGATATTTCTCCGTCATTTTGATGTTTGCGTGTCCGAGCAACGACGATACTGTCTTGATGTCTGCTCCGGCATTGAGAAGATTGACCGCAAAACTATGTCGGGCGCAGTGCCACGTTATCTTCTTGTTGATTCCGGCCTCCTTGACCCAACGGAGCAGATGTTTTCTCGCTGTTCCCTTATGGGGTAAGTCAAATATCTTTTGGGAGTAATCATCATTCTCCGGCTCACCGATAAGTTTAAGGAGTTCATCATTGAGTGGCGTTACCACGGCGGCATGTGCGCTCCTGCCAACTGCTTTTTTCTGATTGAACCTCATCACCATCGCCTCATAATCAATGTTTGTGAATGTCAGTTCAGCGACATCACAGAATCTCATACCGGTGTAACTGCAGAAGATAAATGCTCTCTGCACCTCACGATGTTCGCCCTTATATCTGAATGTGGCAAGTTTCTTTATTTCTCTTGGTGAAAGAATCTCCTTCAGCATCACATTGGTGTCATAGATTATGCGTATTCCCCGGCATGGGTTCTTCTTTATCAAATCCTCATCAACTGCGTCGGCAATAACTTTCTTGAACCAATGGTAATTCTTTCTCGGTCCCTCTCCGGTACATTTCTTTCGCAGATAGTTGGTGAACCCAAGAACCATATCGGGTGTGATTGCGTCCATAGGAAGAACCTCCTTGTACTTGGAGAATCGTGGAGTTTCCTCAAGGTATTCGATGAACCGGATATATGCATACTTGTAAGATTTCTGCACAGGTATTGTAAAAGCCTCGTTATCCCGATGATTGCGGAAATACCTGAGGAAGTTGCACTCCTTTTCCTTTTTAAGTCGGTAGCCTTTTCTATCTTCAAGCATCTCCTGCTCTTTCTCAAAACGAATCTTCTCTGCGAGTTGCAGAGTGTTCTTGTTCTGCTGTCGTTCCTGAGCATTTCTTGGAGCCGCCCAGATATAGAGGTTCAAAGCCTCTGTCTTACGGTTGTGCCTTATCTTGTATTTCGGTTTTCCTTTCATTGCGCCCTCGGTATAGAGGACATGGTTTCCGTCATCATCATATACTGGCGATTCCGTTCTCCCGAGATAATACTCCAAGAACAGGCTGTATCGTCCATCGGTCATCTTCTTTTGGAAGAGCCTTGGATTCTGTTTTAATTTATTTGGTTGTCTGCCCATAATCAATTAATTTTTGTTGTGGCGCAAAGATAACTCCATGTTGGGAAACACGAAAATCGCCCTCAACAGATATTAACAATCAGCCGGGGGAAAAGATGTACTAAAGTCGTACTAATTGAGAAAATTGATAGAAATAAAGGAAAACGAATAGAAAACCCAATCTGTCTAATATACTGATAATCACTCAAATCAATTCTATTGGGTTATATCCGTTTCACCTATGATAAAACATACCTTGTATTACTCCGATTAAAAGAGAAATGCCACCGACAACTGCAAGAGCTGTCGGCGGCATTGGATTGGTTTAGGGATTGGAGGGGGAATAGTAAGAGAAGGTGGTGTCGGCCTGTAAACGCTGTTCGTGATAGCGAATCAGTGATTTCAGGCTGTCAACCTCATGGGGCTTGCCGTGGAGCATAAGGCGTTCACGGTGCATAACAACATTGGGGTTTGTGTGTAGACCGCGCTCGTAGCGATAGAGCCATTCTATACCTTTCAGCTTGGAGTTCTCGTTGAGCTGATAGAAGAAGCCATAGCCGAAGCCGCCGGCGGCGAGAACGGCAATCCCGAAAGTGATATATGCCCATTTCGGGATTGCAGCCCATAGAGCGCCTTTGACAAGATTGTAGATACGGTGCATGGCGGTGTCTGCCATTGCGTCAAGTTTATCATAACGCCTGTTGACGGCTTTGTCCGCTGCTTTGTCGGCTGCAGCCTGTGCGATTCTCTCTATCTGCTCATCGCTGATTGCCGCTGGTAAAGTCTCTGACACAGACTGCTTCGGCAAGACAGTTGTATATAGCTGCGTTATTGCATTTGTCATGACCTCCGTATTCCTTTCGATGGCTTCATCGACCAGATCCGATACATTTTCGATGGTTGCGATGTTATCGGGAATTGACACCGTTACATTCGGCATCGGCGCGGACGCATTTGTTGGGGTCGCCATCGCCTGAGTTTCCAGAGTCTCGATGCGGGTGTCGTGGCCGGTTACTTTCTTTTGCAGGTCGTCAATCTGCTCTCCTTGTTTTTTGACGTCATCGTAGAGTTTTGACATGTTCAGATTTTTCTTGATTTGCGTTTACGTTTGGCTTCCTCTTTCTTGATGGCGTTTTGAAACGCCTGTTCCTCCGGGTCGAAGCCGGGTCCGAGAGTGAACAGATTGCCTATCGCACCAATGGTAGCCTCCGCGACATTCTCAATCAGAGAGAATGTTTTCTGTTGGGTATATTCAACCTTGACTTTGGGCTGCGGTGTCGGAGATGCGGCTCGGTACTGTCCCTGCTTTCGGTTCAGCTCAAAGAGGTTGTTCAGTCGGCGGTATGTGAAAGCGCGGTCTATTTTAGAGCCGTTCATCGTTATATCGCCATCGGAAAATTTCACGCCGATATGCTCACCAGTGTTGTGATCATCGTGAAACTTCACATCAATTCCGGCACAGGCGAGACGCCGGGAGAACTCATCCCACGACTTACAGCCGTATATGGCCGCAGAAATCTTGGCTTTGAATACTGGCTTTTTCTGTTCATATTTCTCTTTGAGCGGCGAATATGTCAGTCCGTATTTGTCTTTCAGAGCCTTGACGACCTTGTCACTGCGCTTGAAATTGTTGCGCTCGTTGACCGCCTTTCCCGACATATTCACACGGTTATAGACGATATGAAAATGGGGATGCTCGGTTTCAAGATGGCGCACAACGAGATATTGAGTGTCCTTTATGCCCATGCCCACCATATACTCTTTTGCGAGTTGAGCCATGAACTCATCAGTCAGACGGGGCGCGTCAGCGTTGTCAAAGCTGATGGAGATATGTCCCGCCGGGTTCTCCTTGCCGGGCATAAATCCGTGTATTGCTTCAAACGATTGCACCATTTTTGCATAGTCGGATGTGAAAACATTATCGCTTCCGATGATGCGCCATGTGTCGGTCGTGTATTCTTTCGGGTCGTGAAACTGGCGTGTCACATACCCCACGACATCGTGAAACGAGCCGCTTTTAAGGATTCTTGCAAACATAATCGGTCTCCTTGTTGGGTTTGAGTTTTTTGAGAATGTCAAACATTCTGTCAACGACAGCCGCTAATTTATTGGCTGCGCTGCGTAGTTTGAGCTGATGAAAACAGGTCATTGCCTGATTGAAATCGGAACTGAGATTCAGTATTCCTCTGGCAATTCCAGTCTCGATTTCGTTCAGGCGGCTGACAATAGTGAGGCGGAATGCACCGTGTCTGACATACTCCGCCATCTTTACCCCGGCGGCTTTTGACCGCTCCAGAAGGTCGGAGTATTCGGCATCGTTGAGCTTGATTGTCACCACATGGGTGCGCTTCTCATCGGTCGGTTTAGAGGGACGACCGCCCTTTCGGGTAGTTGATTTACTCATTGTAGTCATTATGATGGTTCAGGTGAACTGGGGAGGCAAAGAGCGTTTTTTAACGCGCAGTTTTGGGGGGCGTTTTCGGAGAAAAAGAAATCCCGAAACATATCCTTGCCTTCCCAATTCACTATGTTCATCGGGAAGCTGCCCCACGGTGTACCAGGTGCAGTGGTATCCCGACTTTCTATCTCAGAGCCTGCGCCAGATTTCTATGTCGTCGGCATATTGTTTCAGATGCTCGGCGATGATGGCGTTGACGTAGCTGCTGACGGTGGTGCCACGGTCGCCGAGGATTCTGGCGACGCGCTCAAGCCGGTCCCACAGGTTGCCCTCAATGTTCAGGGCATGGCGGTTCACCAGTTTTGCAGGAGTAAGGAACGTAGCCTTGAACTCGGCGAAATCAGATTTGCGCTGCTGCTTGCCGATACGCTGTTGCTTCGGTGGCTCGGTTATGGCTGTTGCCTCGGTTGACGTCTGGTCGTTGCCGAACAGATTTTCATCGGCAACGGCGTTGGCTGTGGTGGTGCTGTTAACAGCGTTGTCGCTGTTGACTGCGGGATTGGGGTTGGTGGAGTTATCGGGTTGCATAATAATTTGGAGGTTAGAGGTTGATACTTGGGTTTCGGGTGCATCGGTCAACTTGGTTGACTTGGATGCTGGAGTTGAAGGTGTTTTTGTGGTTTTCATTGGAAATTTTGTTTTTGATGAAACTTTGATTGACAAGAAAATCATTCAAGTCGTTGAACTCGGAGTAGAGTGTTGAGCGGTCAATCACGATTGAGCTGTATATGGCTGTCAACTCAGATAATGCTGTTTGTCCGGCATTGTCGTTGTCAAGATAGCAGTTGATTGTTTTGTAACCTCTGAGAAAAGGCACAGTCTTGTTGACATTGACAATCGAGTTGAGTATGATTGTGTCGGCTCCACTGATGATGCCGAGTGTGAGTGCCGAGAGATAATCTATAAATCCCTCGAACACGGCACACTCTGTTGACGGGCCATCTCTCGCCCACGGCAGATATGAGATGTCCTTGCGTCCCCAGCAACCTTTGAAATATCGGTTGCGCAGTTCCCAGCCTCCGCTGACATTCTCAAATGCCACGGTAAAATATGGTTTACTGTTGACGCTGTAATGAGCCTCCTTGCAGTTCGCCGTGGCGATGTGTGCCGGAATACCACGCTCTTGGAGGTATGCGACAAGTGCGCGGTGTTCCAGTGGCACGACTTCAAACCGCTCCATACTCGGTGCAGAGTGTCGCCGGGGATATGAGGAAGCGACTGTCTGCGCCGATGGCACCGGATAGCTGTCAGCGATGCAACGCATGAGATAGCGCAGGTCTGTTGACTGATATATCTCGGCTGCAAGGTCAATGATGTTACCGCCTCTGCCAAGTCCGAAATCATACCAGCAGTTGAGCGTGGTATCGACCTTGAATGATGGCGTATGTTCCTGTCGCAATGGCGACTTATACCATAGCCTCGTTCCTTTTCTCGCCACCGGTTCATGTCCGAGTTGAGACAAGAAGGTGGCTAAAGGGATTGATTTAATCTCTTTTATCATGGGTGCTAAAATGTTTAGGTGAGATGGTTCTTGGTTTAGCTCCTATTATATATGCCCTTTTCTAAACCAAACCAATTTGGTGTTTTTCAATAGTAGAAATCCGGATTGTAGATATACTCTCGGTTCTCGTAGCGAATCATTCCTTTGTTGTCAAGAAAGGTCTTTAAGCCCTTGACCTTGTTGTTGGAATACGAGTGTCCACAGGCGGCATATCCGGCTTTCAATGCCGCCTCGAAGTTGCGACATCCTTTTATCGGCCCGTTGGCGAACACAACACCTAATGCCTCGCGGTGCTGTTCCTCGGTCAACTCCTTGTACGGATAAGGGTCTTTGGTTTTCTTGCCCGGCTCGGTGAACACATATCCGCTTGCTATCTCCGGCAGTCCGTAGTCATTGACGCGGAAGGCAAACGGGTCGAACTCGGCGGCGCGTATCATGGCGGCGCAGACCTCAGACACGGTATCATCGGTTTTACTGCGGCTCACCTGAAGAACGGTCTCTGCCTTGTTGTTCAGCTCAGTGCCAACATGACCACGGGCATTGTCATCGCTCTTGTTGAGATGCAGAACCGTGTGGATATGTATCTGGAACTTGTCCGTCCATTCCATTAGCTTGCCGATAAGGTCGGTTGACTCTTTGGCGCAGTTGATGTCATACATCAGGTCTCGCACACCGTCTATCACTACCAATCCTACGCCGGGAGTATTGATTATAGCCTGCTCGATGACTTCAAGGCGCAACGAGGGAGTAAGCTGACGCAACGCCGCGAATTTCAGATGCTCCGGGTGGGTGTCGGTCGGCAACTTTGCCAGGCGCAACGCTCGCTCCATGACCTTCTGACAATGATACGGGCTTTGTTCGGTGTCGAAGTAAAGGATTGTGCGTTTGTCATCGGGAAACTCTGCGGTGTAGCCCAATACTTTGCCGTTGACGAGCGATGCCCCGACAATGGCGGCGACATTGAATGTCTTTTTGCTCTTTGCCTTACCGGTCGAAGCAGAGAAATTGCCGAGTGTTCCGATAACGTTGCCGTTGGCATACAGCACCTCCGGCGCAGTCAGAATCTCATCAGTGATTCTCAACTGCTTTTCCTCCCAAAGTCGGAGGATGTCCTCTTTCACTTCTTGCATCGGCAACCTCCTTTTCTTTGGGCATTGTGTTCCTGTACGAGCGCGAGAGCCTTCTGCCGGTCAATGACAATGGTGCGCTCATTCTGAATGATAGCCCCGTCAATGACACCGCTTTTCTTGAGACGCTGAGCAGTGGGCTTGCTGCATCCGAATATCTCACAGATACCGGAAATGCCATAGGCGTATTTTTGTCCGTCGGAAAAATCGTTGACGGTTGCCGCCTGTGCCTCCGGCTGACGGCGGTCTTTGAGAGCCTCGGCCATAAGAGTTAGAAACTGTGCCCCTGTCATAAGGCCCAGAGGCAGGCCTAAAATGCTGGATAACTCCATACGCAAATCTGTTTTGGTTTGACATTCCCCCTCTTAAGATTGCTCCGTTGAGAGGCATCGGGAAGTGTTCCTCGACAATGCAAAGTTAATACCCGATTTGAGTGGTATCCCAGTGGTAAAAATCAGGAAAATGCAGTTGAAAATAAAAATTTTCCAGTGCGGATTCCATTGCTGTTTTTCAGTGAATTAACGATAAATATAAGCTAAATTACGTGAGTGGTACCCGATTTTTTGAGTGGTAAATGGGTGGTAGCTCATTACCACTCATAGACTATCACAGCCGATTATGAAGCCTCATAACAGAAAAAGCCCTGCCGAAGCAGAGCTTTTCTATGGCGTCTTTCAAGGTCACAATTTGCGACCTTAAATATTAGCGAGAATATAGTCCGGGGAAATTTCCAGTTTCGAGAATGCAAAAAGTTTCTTGCCAAGGTCTTTAATGGATGCCCCTATATGATAAAGCGTATCGTCAATAATCAGAAATCGGTCATGGATTCTGTCTGCCGTCCTTACATCTATGGGCGCATACTGACGGTTATGCCTGTTGACACTTTGACGGAATGTGCGGCTTATCTCTCCTGTGTATATTACAGCCGACACATCTGCATTACGATTATCGAGCTGGACTAACACTGATTCATCGACATAGTTGTCAATAAGAATAATCCTTTTGTTCGCGCTTTTGATAAGACGACAAATAAATTCATGCGCATCAAATATCTGCCCATTGAAGAATACACCTTCTTTTGGAGGGAGAGATGTGCGGATGAAGAAATCAACCTTGTCAGTCAAATCATCGAGCCTTTTATCATGTTCCAACAAGCGTCGGTCAATGCGGCTCTCCATATATAACAGTCGCTGATTGACGCTGTAACCGCGCAATAGATAATCTTTCAATATTTTGTTTGCCCAGACTCTGAATTGGACTCCACGCTTGGATTTTACCCTATATCCAATAGAGGTAATCATCTCTATATTATAGTATTCGACCTGATAAGTCTTACCATCAGATGCAGTTGTCGCAAATTTTGCGATAACTGAAAGTCCATCCAATTCTTCTTTAAGAGCATTGTTGATGTGTTTGCCTATGGTTTTTACATCTCGGTCAAATAGCGTTGCTATCTGATTTCGATTCAGCCAGACTGTCTCATTCTCCACCCTGACATCCAATGACAGGGTAGAATCAGGCTGATAAAGAATTATTTCATTCTCTCTATCAGACTGCAAATTGCTATTGTTATTATCTGTTTCGTTCATTGGTGTCTCGATTTCAAATACAAAGTTACTAAAAATAATCGGCAAATCAGAGATTTACGGTGTAATTCATTGACTTGCCGATTATATTTCATACGTCTGTTTAGGAGGCTTTGGCAAGCTCGTCGAAGTTCTCGATAAGCTCTTCTATCTTTTCACGAAATTCCACGGTTCGCGGATTATCGCTGTCAGCAGCCTCCTTGTACTTTGAGTTGTAAGCCTTGTAGCTTAGCCCGAGGTGGCGGCAGATGCTCTTTCTCCAATTGAGCTGGAGGTCTGTCTGCACAAGACTTCCGACCGTGCTGATGAAATAATAGACACGGTTCTTCTCTCCTTCTCTGATTGTCAGTCTTTTGTCGCAGTCACGGAGGTTGAGTATGGCATACAGGTCGTGGGGATCTATGTTGTGGAACTGCTCACAGACAAAATTGTCGTGAATATACTGGATATGACCCAACGAGAAATATACATGGCCCCTTTCACTCGCTTTCTCTACCGCCTGTTCATCGTTAACAGCAGTGTCGCCGGTATAGAAGATGCTTTTCATGTCTGCATGAACAACATTCTGCTCAATGTCGTCGTCATCTTCCGACCACTCGAATGGTTTTACTCCATACCTCTTCAAGTATCGAGATAAATCCTGCAAAGTCTCCAAGAACTTGTACATATCGAAATCCTGCGCCCAACTGCGAGTGTCACGGAATTCCATTATGTACTGGAGTCGCTTGATTTCTGTTTCAATGCGGCTGAAAAAGTTATCGAATTTTGCATCATGCGCAAGTCTTATAGCGTCTATGTCTTCCCCTGATATTGATGCCTGGTGGAGATGTGTCGCACTGGCTCCAAGGTCAGTGAGGTAACGGTGCGTTTCCTTGTCCTTAATGTTCAGGGAATGACGCAAAATACCAATGGTTTCGGAAAGTAGTGCGATGTCATATATCATCGCTATCTCCATTTTTGCCAGTGTGTCAATCTGAGGCTCCATTTTTGACAACAGACGCTCAATCTCCGTGGCGAAAGCGCGTAGAAGAATCTGATGTTCAGGCAAACTTGCAAGTTTGCGGATGCTTTTCTCTATCTCTGACTGCTGAAGATATACGATTCCGCAGGAACCCATGACAAGGCAGTCCTCGAGAAGTAGGCTCTTGTGGTGGAGATAGTTTGCGATGATGTCGTTGGCTCCGTCAAACTTCTCCACGAGAGATTCTACAATTTCTTCAGGGGGCATATTGATATGTTTTTATGTTACGTTGAAACGTGCCATCGCCTCTGCTTTTGTTTTGTCAGCAATGGCGATATACGGCATCATTGATTTGTAGCTACGGTGTCCCGTCCACTTCATTATCACATCGGGGGGAATGTTCAGCGAAAGTGCGGTACAGATGAAGGTGCGTCGCCCTGCGTGTGTGCCTATGAGCTGATGCTTGGGATATACTTCATCCACACGTTCATTACCCTTGTAGTACGTTATGCGGACTGGAGTGTCAATTTCAGCCATCTTGCAAAGCTCTTTGATATAATCGTTCATCTTCTGATTGGTCAGAACCGGGAGTGCCTTATTGTCTTTGAACGGTATATCCTTGTACTTGTCAAGAATGGCGCGTGTCATATCGTTCAATTCGATACGAAGGGAGTGCGCTGTTTTTACGGTCGTGATTGAGATATGGTCTTCATAGACATCACTCCGTTTCAGGTTGAACAGGTCCGAATGCCTCAGACCCGAGTAACAACAGAACAAGAATGCGTCGCGTACCCGGTCAAGATGTTCTTTCTTCGCCGGAATCTCGTATGCCATGAGCTTCTTCAATTCATCGGCAGTGAGAAAAATCACCTCCTTATCGGTAGATTTCAGCTTTGCCTTGAAGCCCATATAGGTAGGGTCAGAGAAATGTTTTTTCTGAAAAGCCCATTTGAGGAACCATTTCAGATAACCGAGTTGCTTGCCGATAGTGGAGTTTCGCATATTCTTAGTGTTACGGAAGAAATCCACAAGGTCATTAAGGCCGTTCTCGGTCATATCATCGAATGACAAGTTGGCGTTATGCTCGGTAAGATGATTTTTGAGAGCTGCGAATTTCTGATAGGTAGCAGTAGTCCAGTCGTTCATTCTGCCACGCTCCTTTACAAACTCATCGTAGGATTCCCAGAATGATACTCCCGTCGGAACTTCCTTGTTTTCTTCCTCTACCGTCGGCTCCGGCTTCCCTGCAAGATACCACTCGAAGCGCTCTTTGAGCTGTTCGGGTGTAGGCATCACATCCTGAACCTCGAAATCCTTGAACACCTCTTGGATTGTCAGCTCATAGTTGCCGAGATTCGCGTTTATGTCGGCGGCTGTAACCTTCTGCCTGTTGGTGTACTTGGCTTTCACTCTCTGCTTTGTGGAATCCCATTTGTCGGCATCTACACGATAGCCGGTAGAGAACTCTATACGGTTGCCGTCAAACGTGAGCCTCATCCTTATAGGCACGTTCTCCGTAACGGCAACGCCTTTCTTCTTTCGCTGTTCTAATTTGAAATTTACGGTTCTTTTTATGTTCATACTCAGTGGCGTATAAAATTAGTTGCACCCAAAAGTACACCCAATTTTGGTGACGTCAAAAAAGCGTTAACGATTGTTTACATTTCACTGACAATCGCTAAAACGCTTCCTTTCAAACACATGAGCCGTTATGATTGTTCACTTGCCCGATATTTTCCTTCTCTTCCTCTCCGCAAGCCCTGTAAGCGACTCGCTCACAGGGCTTTCTATTTATGCCCTGCCCGCCCCACGATAGCAGCGATGCTGCAACGCGAAAAGTCGGCGCATTTTCATTATACACCAGGCATTTAAGTCTAAATAAGGGAGCGTTTAAGACTAAATAAGGTTGAGGATTGCATAAGTAGTGCCACACGCCTGTAATTTTGCATCAGAAACCAAACAAAAAGACATGGATATGAAACAAGCAGCCACGTTCATTATCGCATTGCTATGCGCCATGTGTGCTTCGGCCCAGACGGAAACACCTGATACCATCTCCTCTCGACAACTCGATGAGGTTGTCGTCAATGTCGAGAAACCACAGGTCAGAGCAGAGGACGGCGTCATGATCGTTGACTTACCGGGTATAGTCAAGGACAAGCCTGTAGACAATATCCTCGAAGCCCTTGGCTACCTGCCCGGTGTAATGAATAACAACGGCATGATATGGCTCACGGGCGCATCCAATGTTACCATTATTCTCAATGGCGAATTGGCCAATATGCCGCTCCAGAATCTTTATCAACTGCTCTATACCACACCCGTTGACAGGCTGAAGAATGTCGAGGTGATGTACTCGGCTCCGGCAAAATATCATGTCAACGGCGCCGTAATCAACGTAGTGCTGAAAACGCCCACGCCTCTCGACGGTCTGCAAGGACAGGTCAGAGCCGGATACAACCAAGCACATTACGGCTCTTATGGGGGCGTTCTTGCAGCAACATACGCAATCAAAGACTGGTCTTTTGATTTGAACTACGGACTAACTAGCAATAAATCGTGGAGCCGTGAGGAAACTTGGTCGAATCATCTATATGACGGCAAGCGCACAATTATTGAGGACGATATGCGGCGCATCGGTCATAACTGGAGCAATACCATATTCGCCTCCGCATCATGGAAGACGCTCAAACTTACTTATAACGGTCAGATTGTCTCCGATTCAAAGAGTTGGAATCTTTCATCGGGCACCTTGGGTAACTATACGAATGCATATAATATGCTGTCGCCTGTTGGCTATCATAACATCGCCCTTCGTTACGCCGCACCTTTCGGTATGACTGTTGGCGGCGACTATACCTGTTATTCTGAAAACCGTTCCCAGTCATTGTTTAAGGATACTGATTATCTGCTTGGCTCGGAAAACCGTCAGGACATAAACCGATGGCATGTGTATGTCGACCAAGAGCATCAGTTCGGCAAATGGCAGCTTAACTATGGAGCGGAGTATCAGCACTCTAAAGACCACAGTTCGCAACACTATGGCATTGTTGGTATGGCCGATAATCCTGATTTCGATGATATTCTCAACGAGGATGTGGCAAGTTTTTACGTTGGTACCCAACGGTCGTTCGACTGGGGACTGACATTCAATGCCTCGGCAAAGGGCGAATATTATCACAACAAATATCAGCACAACTGGAATTTTATCCCTCAGCTTGGAGCCACATATTACAAAACGCCTAAAAGCATATTCCAACTCAATTTCGACGCCCAGCGCATTTATCCATCATATTGGGAACTGCATGGCGGTACGAGCCACATCAACGACTACTCAACAATCATAGGAAACCCTAAGCTACAACCTTATATCCAATATGACGCGCAATTCAACTACATTCTTCGACAGAAATATGTAGCGACACTGTATTTTCAATATGGTGACAAAGCGATGGTGCAATTACCTTACCAGTCGCCCGATGCTCTGAATCTAATATATCAGACCATCAACATGAACTATGAGCGAGTGGCAGGACTTAATCTTAATGCGCCTTTCGGAGTGGGATATATCTGGAACGCCACGGCTACAGCAAACATTATGAATCGGCGCGCCAAGGCAAATCATTTTCATGACATCAGCTTTGACAACAGCAAATGGATATTTTATGGCTCTCTTACCAATTCATTCAAGTTCAGCCAAAATTGCCCTGTATCTGTATCGATTGATTTCAGCTACATATCTCCATCATTGCAAGGCATAGCCGACTTGTCGGCTATATGGAAAATAGACGCCGGAGTAAAATGGCTGTTCGGAAAAAAGCGTTGCTGTGAACTCGATTTGAAGGAAGATGACATATTCAACAAATGGTCGCCGACTATGACCATCAGCCATGCAGGTCAGGACTACCGAATGAAGGTTCATGACATGACACGAAATTTCAAACTGACATTCATCTGGCGGTTCAACGGCTTCAAACCCAAAGAGAGCAACAGCATCGACACTTCGCGCTTCGGTACCGGAAAGTAATCTTTAATAAATGACATGATGAAAATCGTATTGATCATAGTATTGTCACTTGTCTTTAACTCATGCAGTTTAGAGAAAAGGGTTGTCGTTACGACACGGGATTATGAGCAATATCGTCAGTCTGGAATGGCTGATGTCCAAATCAAAGCATTACAAAAGTCAAACGCGACTCAGGCTGACACGCTGACAATTTGCAAATTCAAATAACTTGTCTATTTGAACTTAATAGACAGCTTGATCATACATAGACAAAGAGAGGTAACCTCGGCAGTGATGTCGGGGTTGTCTGTCTTTCGTGATTGCGAGCTCAGATATTGTCGAGGATTACATTCGGAGAGGTTTCCATTTGGGAGAACGCAAAAAGTTTCTTGCCGAGGTCTTTTATGGATGCTCCTATATGGTAAAGAGTATCGTCTATAATCAAGAAGCGGTCATGAATATTATAGGCTGTGCGCACATTTACAGGCTTATATTGGTCATTATGCCGTTCTATATCCAGACGCAAATTATCGTCAATCCTCTTTGTATATACAGTAGCAAGGACTCCTCTATTGCGCTTGTTCAGCAAAGTCAGAACTGTTTCATCGATATAATTGTCAATAAGGACGATGCGTTTACGGGCTCGTTTTATGAGGTCGCAGACAAAAACGTATGCATCGAATATCTGTCCATCGAAAAGAACGCCCTCTCGGGGAGGCAACGATGTCTTAAGGAAGAAGTCGACCTTGCCAGTCAGGTCATCGAGCCTTTTATCATGCTCCAACAGGCGGTGGTCAATGCGGCTTTCCATATAAAGAAGTCGCTGGTTGACGCTGTAACCTCGCAATAGATAATCTTTCAATACCTTGTTGGCCCATTGACGGAACTGAGTGCCACGTATTGATTTTACCCTATAACCAACTGATATTATGACATCAAGCGAATAGAACTTGGTCTTATATCTTTTGCCGTCGGCAGCAGTTAGTAAGGATTCCTTACATACTGAAGATTCCTCTAATTCTCCTTCCTTGAATATATTGCGGATATGTAGAGTGATGTTGTTTCTTGTGGTTTGAAACAGTTCTGTCATCTGCGCCTGTGTGAGCCACACGGTTTCATTCTCAACTCTGACATCCAATGACAGAGTTGAATCAGGCTGATAGAGAATGATTTCATTTTCACTATCAGGCCGCAAGTTGCTAATGTTGTTGTCTATTTCGTTCATTGGTGTCTTAGTTGTAATTGCAAATATACGAAAAGCAATCGGTAAATCAGCGATTTACAGCACAATTCGTCAGCTTGCCGACCATACTTCACATTTAATCTATAACTGAGTATCGATTTCGTCGGGCATATATAAATAAAAAGACTTTTAGAGCAATATAATCAGACTGTATGACCGGGGTGTCGCCGATTTTTCGTAATTTTGTACTTGAACATCCAATGCGGAATAAAAATCCAATGATTTCTGCATAGCCTGCAACAAGGTTAAGACTACGGAGGAACCCGAATAATGAGAAAACTTATATATGTATTAGTAGCTATTGTCGCATTAGGCACTGCTTCATGCTCGAAGTCAATGTCACAATACGATAAAGAGATTGACCAAGCCGAAAAGATGATGCTGAGCAATCCTGACAGCGCATTGTAAATGCTGGATGCAATCGATGCCTCCGAACTTAAAATAGACTCCTTACGGGCAAAATACCATTTCATTAAAGGATACGGACATCTGAAGCGCAACCGTTCAATGATTGGAGATTCGCTTATAGTATATGCTCATGATTATTATCGCGGTAAAGACTTGGTGAGGGACATCAGAAGCGGCATCGTCCTGGCCTGGTACAAATTCTGGGTCGGCGACACTCCCGGAGCTATGACCATGCTCGATTCCCTTGCCGAATTGCCCGATGTGCCCGATTCTTTAATGACTCAGACGCTCAGAATACGCGTAATGCTCGGAGCGTCGGAATATCAGGGACAACAGCTCATCCCATACGCGAAAAAGCTACATGAACTCGAAACGGATTCCCTGAGAAAAATCGAGGCCAACTATATGCTTTTAACAGCATACGAATACGCAGGTGAAACGGACTCCGCCCTCTATCTTTTGGACCAACTTGTAGACTATGCACGCAATCACAACTGGGGCGACAAGCATTTCATGTTTGAACTTGAACGGGCACAGTTGCTGACCGAAAAAAGCAGGAGCGCCGAAAGCGACGCGCTTATAGAAGAGATATTCCGAAAAGCCGGGCCTGATAACGGAGCCGCCGACTATCTTCATTTTCAGTATGCCATAAATGCACTGAACTCCGGCGATATAACACGAGCATCGCGACACCTTGCATTGGCCGACAGTTTGGCAATAAAATTAAGAGGTGACGACGATACTTACTTCCGCAGCTACAGCAACCTGCTCCATGCCATAATTGACTTCACGCAGACCGGCCGCATCAAACTGATGCACATAAACGGCCTCAACAACCGCCAGGGCGAACGCTACAACCGCATGAAAGCCTCGCAGTGGGAGTCGGAGCGCGGTGCGTTACATCAGCAGAACTGGGCTTTGGCTCTGAAAGCTGAAATCGAACACAAGACGGTGATAATCCTGATAATAAGTCTTGTGACGCTCTTGGTATTGGCGGGCGCCTTGTGGATTATCATAATTCGCCGCCAACGTGAGCGTGAAAATGAAGAACGCATCGAGGCGTTGCAGAAAATGGTCGACGAGTATCGCTCGGCACCCGCGACACGCGAATCGGAGATTGCCGATTCGTCGGCGCTGCGCAGCGCCATGCTCAAGCAGCTCGGCATCATCAAGATGGTTGCCAAAACTCCGACTGAGCAGAATCGTGAAATGTTGCGCAAAATATCGTCCATTGACGGGAAAATCGACGGCGAGCTTGTAGACTGGGGAAATGTATTCGGAATGATCGACAACCTCTATTCGGGATTTTACGGAAAACTCCACAGCAAGTACGGTGACATCCTCAGCCCGAAGGAGGAACAGATAATCGTGCTCATGGTAGCCGGTTTCTCAACCAAGGAGATAAGCGTGATAACCGGACAGACAACATCGACTGTCTATGTCAGGAAATCCTCGATAAGAAAGAAGCTCGGAGTGCCCGAGAAGGAGGACATCGTAAGATTCCTGCAAAGTTAAGAGATCATTTAAATCGCGCAACACTTCATTTAAAGTTTTAAAAGATGCAACCACTGATATTCAGCATGTTGCATCTTTCGTATTAAGACTTTCACATTTGCAGTTAAAATCCGTTCAGATGTAATTTTGCATCAGTAATCGTCGCAAGACGCTTTGCTCACAAAGAAAAGAATCACTAAAAACTGATGTAAAATGAAATCAAAAATCACCATCCTCGCCATCGCATTTTTGATGGCTTCTATCCTCCTCTCTTCATGCTCAACCGGCAAAGGAGATTTAAAAGACCGAAATCTCGAACAAGCTACGCTATCGCGTCTTGACTCTATTCCCAATGTAGAATACATTGGTAAATCCGATGTACGCGCCCTCGACGACAACCGATTCCAAGCTGTAATCATATACTATGTCACCGACTCAACCGGCAATAAAGTTGAACACAATGCACGCGTCACCACCAACGATGACTGCTCGGAGGTTTACACATGGGAAGAGCTCGACTCCAATGTCCTTGGCGACACCAAGCAAATGATAAGTGACAAGTTGGAAGAAAAAGGCATCGACATGGACGGGAGCATGATTGATGCTCTCATTGAACTTAAAAAACGATTAAAATAGGCAATATGAAACGGATTATCACGCTCATCATTGCCATAACAGCAGTGACTACAGCTTTTTGCCGGGAGATAAGAGGCATAGTGGTCGGAGAAAACGGGACTCCGCTCGACTACGTAAACGTAGTGTTATATCGCGACTCAATCTACGTGACAGGGACAGTAACCGACACTACCGGAGCTTTTTCATTAAACACCGACATCCGAGGCAAGCTTACCGCCAAAATATCTTTTGTAGGTTACGAAACATACACCTCAGCTATACCAAATTCCGGCAACTTAGGCACAATTAAACTTGTCCCCACAACCGCGACGCTCCGGGAAGTTGTGGTCAGCGTCACACGCCCTTCCACTACGATGAAAGGCAATGCACTCGTTACCGACATCGAGGGCAGCTCACTCGCCATAGCCGGAACCGCCAATGATGTGCTGACACGTGTTCCCATGGTCGTTGACAACGGAGGCACGCTGGAGGTCTTCGGCAAAGGGGCACCCGAAATCTATATCAACGGACGCAAGGTAAATGACCGTCAGGAACTTGCCCAACTGAATTCACAGGACATGAAGAATGTATCGGTGATAACCAATCCCGGTGCGGCCTATGCGGCAAATGTAAAATCAGTAATTCTGATACGCACCAAGCCTCCGAAAGGCGATGGATTCAGCGGAACGATCCGCATCGACAACGGCTTTCAGCACTATTTCCGCACAGGCAACTCAATCGATGTGAAATATCGCACACGCGGGCTAGAACTGTTTGCCAATTATGGATGGTGGTACGGCGATAATCGCGACAACCGTTCTAATGAAATGACCACGACAACCTCAACGGGGACTTACAATCAAGCATTTCAAACAATCGGCAAACAGTTCTACAACGACATGACCGGAAAAATCGGCTTTTCCTACATGTTCAATGACCGCCACAGTATCGGCGCATATTATCAGAACAGTTGGAACCGTCACCACTCCACAGGCACCATTCCAAGCGAAGTGTGGCAAAACGGCATTTTGATTGACTGTTACGACTCCGATGTCAATAATAGATCCACGGCCTTACCGCGACACTATGTCAACCTGTATTACAACGGGCAAGCAGGCAAGTTATCCATCGATTTTAATGCTGATTATCTGTGGTATAAGAGTCGGGAGCTTTCATTGAGTGACGAACTCAGCGAAATGGGAGAAGACCGCACGGTCAACACTCTCTCAATCAACCACAACCGCATGTTTGCCGAAAAGCTCGTAGTGAGTCATCCGCTATGGCACGGCCGTCTACAGGCGGGCGAAGAATATACCTGTACACGCACTACCAACATCTTTACAGCCAACATCACCGAAGTGCCTGATGCCGACAACCGAGTGAACGAAAGCAACATCGCCGCATTTGTGGAGATCGCACAGCAATTAGGCCGCTTCAATATCGGGGTGGGACTGCGTTACGAACATGTAGAATTTAATTATTACGAGATGGGCCAACTCCGCGACGGCCAAAGCAAAACCTACGACAATCTATTCCCCTCGCTTAATGTCGCCACGAAGATAGGTCAGGTCAGAATGGGCTTGAACTATTCGGGAAAGACAGTACGCCCCGGCTACGGACAACTCGATGGGGCCGTCAGCTACATCAACCGCCTCACTTTTGAAACGGGGAATCCTTATCTGAAGCCGACAAAAATGCAGACATTGGAATATATGGCACAGTGGAGTCAGTTCTTCGCTCAGTTATCCTACACCTACTTCAAGGACGGCGTGTACCACACCACCGAGCCCTACGGTCCCGACGGAGAGGCTACCATTATCAGGACTGCCAATCTCGACCGCCGTCACTATTTTCAGGCATTCGCGGGAGGACAATTCAATGTCGGTATATGGCAGCCACGCGTAAATATAGGCGTAATGAAGCAATGGCTCACCCTACCCGTCAACGGCAAACCGATGAAAATGAACACTCCGGGCTTCCTTTTTCAGTGGCAGAACGCCGTTCATCTTCCATTCGACATTTGGCTTAATGTCGATGCACAGCTTATGACAACTCAATGGGACAACAACATGAAGCTCTCCAATACTCCCTGGTATGTCAACGCCAAGATATACAAAGGTTTTATCAACAACACATTCAGCGTGACCCTCGAAGCAAAGGACTTGTTCAACTCCTCGCAGAATGACGCTATTATGTATAATGACGCGGTACACATTGTTCAGAAAAATTTCTCTCCGGGTCGATCGGTGATGCTAACTCTCCAATACCGCTTCAATACGACCCGCGACCGCTACCGCGGCACAGGAGCCGGCAACTCTGAAAAATCACGATTCTAAATTCATTAATTCATGCAAGATGTGGAGCCTCGGCAGCGATGTCGGGGCTTCTACGCTAATGATTGGATACATTAATGTCCTTTATGTCGGCAATTATTGTTAACTTTGCTATTGAGCCGACTATTAGTGAACCTCTTGCTTCAAATGAACGACAGAAACATCAATACTTTATATTTGCTTCTCGGCATGCTTGTGATTGTGCTCTTTACAAGCATCTTTACAGCTTGCTCCGATAACAGTGCCTAAAAACAACTCTCACAAGCAGAATCGCTTATAATCGAACAACCCGACTCTACCGTTGCGTATCGAGTTGTTGAAGGATGCTGAATTTTTAGCGATACAGTCGAATGACAATGTTGACCTTGGAATAACACATCTTTTCCTTTCAAATGTATATGAGCAGGGATTTAACGGCACGGTAAGCAAACATTATGCCGATAAGGCACTTGCAATATTCAGGGAACTGCTCAAGCTTGAACACGAAAACGACATTCTGAAAATTAAAACGATGCAGGACAATCTATTTAAAAGCGATTGTCGCAACAAGGATATGTCGGCAAGGATATCCGAACTTTTTCACACACGCTTCAACCTCATCGACGCGCTTGCCACAACCTATTTTGAATGTAAGGACACCGCCCAGGAACAGAAACGCATATATTCCGATGTGAAGAGTGCCTTATCCAACTTCGGCACGAAGGAAGCTACCCAAGAGCTGACCGACATTGTAAACGGCTACAAGAATAACCTCATGGCGAATTTCCACTCCGATTTCCCAAAGATTCCACCGTCGCAATATCAATTTGCTCTCTATCTTTTCTGCGGTTTCTCCCTGCCGTCCATCAGTATTTTCACCGATACCGAACTAAGGAACATATATATCTATAAATCCCGCCTGAAATCTATGATTTCAAAAAGAGAGTCACCCCGCAAGGATGAATATCTCGGTTATTTTGAATGATTGACGCTTCTGTTAGGCGATGTAAGATGTTTTTATCTGCACACATTGATTACAAATGCATTACAATTCAAAATGTAAGATGATTTAATTTGACACGAGATATTATTTTAGTAACTTTACATCATGAAATCAATGATTAATGACATGAAAGAGAGTCTTATTTATGGATTAAAAATATGCCTTGAATATTTCGTGATAATCGCCGCGATTTTAATTCTATCAATTGTCATAGACTTGATAGGCGGTCGCGATATAGATCACTACTTTTCTACTCCATATTTTATTACTGCGAGCATCGGCTTGGCACTCACTTTTATTTGCGCCGGCCTCTATCCGTCGGTTCTAAAAATGTCGATCAACTCATACAACGCCGAGTGTCCCGGCTTGACACAGAGATATGTAATTGAGAAATGTCGAAGTAAAGTGCTGTGTCGATATTTCTCTATATTGTCATGTTTTTGCTTTGTTTGCTCACTATTTTATGATATGGAAACATATCCGATCATTGTTCGCTCGCTTATGGCCGGTGGCTTTGTATTCCTTTTTCAGTACATAAAATACCGAAAGCAATACAAATCCCTTTAAACATCGGGCCTCGGTAATAATCCGTAATGGTTAAATACTCGCAAAACAATATCAATCATTTAATTATAAAACTTTAAATTCAAAACAATTATGAATCTTCCACTTTACGCATACCTCCCGGTCGTAGCAGGAATTATCGGAGGACTAATCGGAGGCTATTACTATAAACAATACAAAAAGAATCATCCAAATAAAAAGAAATAACTCATTTCCCGGATAAATTTTAACAGCTCAACCATGTCTTGCAGCTGATCCGGGATAATGGTATGCCGAAGGCATTCCATGTGTGTAACCGCGGGTGAGCGTAGCGTCACCCGTGGTTAGGAAATATGTATCAGGATACCCCTTGTGGGTTGCATGTTATCGCCCGTGGAGAGGAGATAGTGCAACCGCAAGGGTTGTTTTATTAAGATGACCAAGTCCACGAGGGCGCGTCTATTTTGACACACCCTCGATTCTTTTAGTGAATTTTTGGTTTTTGGGGTTTTTGGCTTTCTTCTCGTCCTTTAAGCGGCGTTTGGCCTACTGCAAAGCTCATGCCGGGGTGCATTTGACTCAAGGCGAGTTTATTTTAAAAGACTTCGTCAATTTTCAATTGAAGGAAGTGCTTGAAATCGTCCGGCATTACGCCTCCAACACAGCAAGACAGCCTTGCCACCCACCGCTTTCGTCAGAGCAAAATAAAGGATTACTACAACAATATGTCGTGGCAAATCGTTGTAATATGAAAATAATTTAGTAACTTTGCCACACAATACAGACACGATATGGATAAGACAATCGCACGAAACTTGAAGAAACTCAGGGAAACAGCCCGATATACGCAGGATGAGGTAGCACAGGCTCTCGGCATTACCCGCTCTGCTTATAGCAATTATGAATCGGGTGACCGTGAGATGCCATACGATGTAATCGAGAACGCAAGCGATTTCTTCGGTTGCGACATGACGATGCTGTTTGAGGAAAACGAGAATGTGGATGCCATGATTCTTGCATCTGCGTTCCGCATCGAGGGCATCGCGCCGGAAGATAACGCTGAAATCCGTCGCTTCAAAGATATTGTAAAGTCATATCTTAAAATGGAGGCGATTGAGGCAAGATGAAAGCGTCGTTATTGAATCTCGTGGAGAGTCAGGTCTCCAAATTTCGTCAGATGACCGGATTGAGCGACAGCGAGGCTGTCAATCTCAAAAGCCTACTATTTAAGCTGAACGTGCTGACTATTTACAGACCGTTGTCAGATGATTTTTCGGGCATGAGTCTCAAAAGCGACGACAGACGTTTTATGCTGGTCAACTCCAATCATCCCCGGTGTCGACAGCATTTCACCATCGCCCATGAACTCTATCATCTTTATATCGACCCGAATCCCATGCCACACAACTGCATGGCCGAGGGCAAGAAAAACGATGTGGAGCAATGCGCCGATGCTTTTGCTCTGATGTTTCTAATGCCGGCAGACGGTGTGAGGCAAATGATTCCCGACAATGAATTGATGGCAGGCCGGGTGTCGCTGGCATCTGTGTTGCGTATCGGACATTATTTCTCGGTATCATATTCCGCAGTGCTCAACCGCCTGTATGATCTGAAACTGATTGACCGCAATGAGCGAGATGCGTTCAGGAAATACCCGGTTAAGAAAACCGCAAGGGAGTATGGCTATGACACGGCTCTGTATGAACCGGGCAATGAGAATCTTGTCATAGGCGATTTCGGAGAGAAAGCCCGCCGACTTTTCGACGGGGATAAAATTTCCGAGGGTCACTACATGGAACTATTACATAAAATCGGCATCAATGACAGCGAAGACTAAAATCGTGCTTGACGCCGATGTGATAATCCACTTTGTCAAGGCAGGTCAGTTCAGCCTGTTGCCGGACATATTCCCAGAGTATCAATACCTGATACTGGATGTGGTTTACGATGAGGTGACGGTGAGCAGGGCGATGAAAACACAGATTGACAATACCCTGACATTCTTTGCCGCTCGGATTACCAACGTAAAGTTTGAACCGAAAGGAGAATCAAGGTTTGAATATGCCCGGCTGCGCAACACATTGTTGTTGGGCAAGGGTGAGAGCGCCTGCATGGTGTATTGCCGTGATAATAAGGATGTGCTTGGAAGCAGCAACCTCAGGGATATAAAAGAGTATTGCAGTCTGAATCAGATTACATATCTGACAACTCTCGACTTCCTGTATTATGCCTTCATAAGGAAGAAGATGACAAAAGAGGATGTCGATGCGTTCATGGTGGAGGTTGTCGCCAAAGGGAGCAAGCTCCCGGCTGTCGATATTGAGAGATATACACCTACAAGCCAGCTATAAGGAGTGTGAATCAAAGTGTTAGAAATCCCTAAAATGAACTCTCGGACTTGTCCGTCTCGGGAAAACGACTAACTTCGCAGTAGCGATTGGATACTGCTTGCAGAGGCAAGCAGTCAGAGCCAAAATCTGGCATCGGATATTTGGCACTAATTCGACACTATTGAACTTTGGAACTATCCAACTATTTGATATAACTGCATTTAGTCAGGTAAGGCAGGCCCCCTGTCTTTCCGCCAAACCACCAATCTAAATCCGCTACAAGCCAACCACTTTCAGCATACTTTTTTTGCAATTAGACTCACAAATCGCCTTTTCAGCATGCTGAAAAGCTTTGAAAGTATATAATGCATTGAGATTGTGCTTAATACCACACCTTTCAGCATACTTTTTTGCAATTAGTCCCTGATTGTGGACGGGGAAAAACAAAATCCGGATACGCTCTCGCGCGGCCGGATTTCTAACCTATGATTCACTTATTTGTTGTTGCTTTCCTTTTCTAATAAATATGTCAAGTCCGACGAAATTCATCATCGGATTATCAATAAAGTCTAAATTTTTTGAGTTGATTTTCCAACTGGTATCCGATTTATGTTAGCAAATGTATATAAAATTTTAATATCAACAAAACGGCCATGTTTATATTAATATTTTTTAACAAAGCCGTTTTGTCGTAATCATTTACACTTCAACCTATTTAGTGCCCAGTTCGCGTATTCCACCTGTAACAGGATCCAACAGCAGATAGGCAGGAGCTTTTTTGTCGCTGAACATCTTGGGCTCAAGTCCGAACACGATGCCGTATTGAGCCATTTCAAAGGACTTATTCACAAATGTCTTTCCTTCAAAATCAATCTTTACATCAGCCGAGCCGGGAATGCAATATGCCACCCCGCCCTTGGGAAACTCCTTCTCCTCGCCCTTGTCGTTGACAGGCATCTTGCCGCGCTCGGTAACGCGAATCGATATGGTGACAGGGTCGCCCGAAAGGTCGTCGGCACCGACAATTCCGTCAATAGCCGATATACGCGCGATTACGGACTTGGTCACCTCATCGCCGGGGCGGTATGTTATAGTCTGCACATCAGTTTCACGCTGCTCGGTGCCTATAAACATTGCCGTAAGGGCTGCCTCCTGAGCTGCAATCTGATCCATCACAAGCTTCATGGCCTCTCCGTCGGGCGGCATCTGGTCGGCCTGACCTGTTATTAGGTCGTTACGGCTCTGTCGCAGCTCATATATACGCTGAGCGGCAAGCTCAGCTCGCTTTGCGCTCGACTGGCTCTGAAGCATCTCCTCGCTTATCACCTCTCTTGCAGCACGGGTTTCGAGCGGCGTAGGCTGAGCTTCCATCGGTTCGGGAAGTTCAGGCGGTTCAGGCAGGTTAAGCTCTTCGGTATTTATGGCGACAGGCAGATTAGCATCATCCATTATCAAGAATGGAGCCTGTCCGCTCTTGAACTGCATCAGATACTGCTCCTTGCTGTCGGCAACACCGCGCGGAGTGACAATTACACGCTTAACCGTCCACGACTCCGACATTTCCGATATCGGATCGCTCACATTGAGATATTTCTTGGCATATTTATAAAATTCACCCGGCTTCTTGACCACATGCTCGGCCTCGATTGTCACATCAAGCACCGTCACAGGAAGCGAGTAGACCAATCCGTAGTCATTGGCTTTAGTAGCCGTGAATTTTTGGGTTGTTTGCCCCGAGGCAACCATTGAGGCACCCACAAGGCAGGCAAGTGATAGCAAATATGTCTTCATTTTATCATTATAGTTCAATAGTGTTAAATCATTGCATTATATCGCGTATGGCGCGGCCGGTACACTCGGCCACATCCGAAGCAAGCACACCGTAACGGCCGTGACGCTCGGCTGCTATGTCGCCGGCATAACCGTGTACAAATGCACCGAGAGTGGCAGCAACAGCGGGAATATATCCCTGTGCCATGAACGACGCTATAATGCCGGTGAGCACATCGCCGCTTCCCGGAGTGGCAAGCCCGGGATTGCCACTTGAGTTGAAATAGATCTTGCCGTCGGGACGCACAACGGCGGTGTAACGGCCCTTAAGCAATATTATAATCTGATAGTAGGCCGATTGCTCTATCGCCGTCTTCAGTCGCTCCTCGGCGGTGTTGTGCTCTCCGAAAAGACGGTCAAACTCTCCAGCATGAGGCGTGATTATGCTCAACGGAGGAAGCGCATCAAGCAGGTGACGACGCTGCGATATACAGTTCAGGGCATCGGCATCGAGCAGCAGAGGTTTTCCCGAAGAGTGGGATATGATGAAGCTCTCAAGCGCCTTTTTGGTGACATCGTGAGTGCCGATGCCGGGGCCTATAGCCACAGCATTGTAGTCATGCTTCAGCGTTATGTCGGTTATGGCTATGTCGTGATGGTCGGCCTGAAACAAGGCCTCAGGCACCGATGCCTGAAGAATGTTGTAGCCGCATCGGGGTGAATGTACGGTAAGTTTTCCCACACCCGAACGTAACGCGGCACGCGCACCCATCACGGCGGCGCCCATCATGCCGTAACTTCCGGCCACAAGCAGTGCGTTGCCGAAATCGGCCTTAGATGTAAACAATCCGCGAGGACGAAGCATATTGCGGGCGTCGCTCTTCTCAACAAGGAAGTAGTCGTAGGGCGAGCTCTTTATCTCCTGCTGGCTCAGCTCAATGTCGAGAACCTTCCACTCGCCTATGAATTCGGCGTTGTCAACGATGAAGAATGCAAGGCGCGGAAATTGAATGGCCAGTGTCAAATCGGCATGAACCACATTACGGCTCAACACATTTTCATTCCACTCGCCAAACAGTCCCGAAGGCACATCAATCGACACGACATAAGCTTCCGATGCATTGATGTAGCTAACCAACGACTGGAAGCCACCGGTAAGCGGCTCACGAAGTCCCGATCCGAAAAGACCGTCAAGCACAACTACATCCGACGACAAATCCGGCGGCTGGAAGTTTCCGCCCACCACCTCGGTGAAGTCGGCATTGTCAATCTCCAACAAGCGCTTGCGATTGTAGGCACATTCATCGCTAAGTTTACCGAATATATTGAAAAGGAATATCTCCACATTATATCCCTGCTCGATGAGCATACGCCCTACTGCAAGCGCATCGGCACCGTTGTTGCCGGGACCGGCGAAGATACATATACGATGACTCGGACGCCATCGCGAAATAAGTTCACAGGCTATCGCGGTAGCTGCCCGTTCGACGAGCTCAAGCGAAGTAACGCCCTCGTTCTCTATAGTATATCGGTCAATCGACCTTATCTGTTCATTGGTGAATATTTTCATCTTACGAAAAAAGACATTAAACTTTACGCTACCTCAGGAACTCAACAAATAGCAATAGTTCCCGTTGAAAGACACAAAGGTACAAAATATATTGGATGCTTGAATGTATTTATCGCTTTGTTTACGATAATCGTCAAAAATTTCCGCAAACCCACATAACGAAAGGAATATTTTCGCTAAATTTGCACAAACAATATTGTATAATGGACCAGGTAACCTATAAAGGACTCACATTTGAGCCCTACATAACCAATGATACAATCCAGAATCGCATAGTCGAGATTGCCCGCGAGATAAACAAGCAATACGCAGGAAAGCAACCGCTGTTCCTGTGTGTACTGAACGGAGCATTTCCGTTTGCCGCCGACCTGTTCAGGGCGATAGACATCGATGCTGAAATTTCATTCATCCGCCTTAAGAGCTACGAGGGCACATCGACAACCGGAGTTGTAAAGCAGGTGCTCAGACTTTCAGAAAATCTTGAAGGTCGCGATGTAATCGTTGTCGAGGACATAATCGACACCGGCAACACAATAAAAAAACTCGTGGCCGACCTCAAGGAGAAAAACCCCGCCTCGATACGCATCGCAACACTGCTCTTCAAGCCCGAGTCACTGCAGTGTGAAGTGAATCCCGACTATGTGGGATTTGCCATCCCGCCCAAATTTATAATAGGATTCGGACTCGACCTTGACGGACTTGCACGAAACCTGCGTGACATATACGTGTTGCACGACGACAATTTATAGGCTATTACAAATATCTATTCATAACCAAACAGATTAAAATGTTCAACGTAGTAATTTTTGGTGCGCCGGGAAGCGGCAAAGGCACCCAAAGCGAAAGACTTATCGACGAATACGGTCTTTTCCACATCTCGACCGGTGAGGTTCTGCGTGACCACATAGCACGAGGAACTGAACTTGGTAAAATCGCCGACAGCTACATATCACAGGGCAAACTTATACCCGACGAACTTATGGTCGACATCCTCGCAAACGTGCTCGACAACAACCCCGAGGCTGAAAACGGAGTCATATTTGACGGATTCCCTCGCACAATACCCCAGGCCAAGGCTCTGAAGAAGATGTTGGCCGACCGCAACTCAAAGGTACACGCCGTAGTGGGACTTGAAGTTGACGACAACGAACTTGTCGACCGCCTGCTCAAGCGCGGCAAGGAATCGGGACGCAGCGACGACAATCTCGAAACCATAAACAAGCGTCTTGAAGTGTATCACAACCAGACATCGCCGTTGCGCGACTACTACAAGCAGGAAGGCAAGTACCACGCCATACACGGCTCGGGAAGCATCGACGACATATTTGAGTCAATAAAGTGCTCCATAGCCAAAGCTACAAAAGAGTAACAATTACAACAGCGCATAACCAAGAGGCTGCGTCAACCATGACGCGGCCTCTTTTCAAATAACACCGCACAACCGTGACAGCCCGAAAGCATTACACCGCCCTATCGACACAAGCCCGTGACATGATCGCCTCACTCTCACGAAAAGGCCGACTCATATCATGGCTGAGAGTCGCCGTATTCATCGCGGCAATAGCGCTGGGCATCATGTTGCGACACGATGCCACGGCGATGGTTATAGCGATTGCGGTGACGGTCATGCTGTTTCTTGCGCTTGTCAAGTGGCATGACAATGTAATCACGCATCGGCTGCGTGAAGAAGCCTTGCTGAAATTTGCCGAGTCGCGCCTACGGGTGCTCGACGGCAATCTATCGGGGCTTCCGCGAGGAGAACGTTACATCGACAGCAACCACCCTTACACCTACGACCTCGATGTGTTTGGCGACAAATCACTCTTCTCGCTGCTCGACTCAACAGCAACACCGGGAGGCAGCGACAAACTCGCCCACCGGCTTATGACTCCCGACCTTGATGCCGACGACATAATCAGGCGGCAACAGGCAATAATGGAGCTATCGGACATGACATCGCTGCGCGACTCCATGCAGGTATCGGGACGAATGGCCGAAAGCAACCTCGCCGACAGTCGCGGATCAGCATCGTCTGTCGCCATTCCGCCTATAAACCAGCCTGTAGCCTTGACCGTCCTCAGCTATGCGGCGTTCCCGATATTCATTACCACGGCCGTGCTAAGCTATCTCGATGTGATAGCGTCATCATGGTGTCTTTGGACATTCCTCTCATTCCTGGGATTGTCGGCACTTGGAGCCAAGCGCATCGGCCGGCTGCACTCACGCCTCACCGAAACAGTGAGTTCGCTGACATCACGTGTCGACCTGTTCAGACACATTGAAGAGTCGAAGTTCACTTCACCGTTACTTCAACAATTACAGCAGCGACTGAATGTCGACGGCACCGAAGCGTCGACATTGATCGCCAAACTCGCCAAAGAGCTAAAGTCACTTGACCAGCGTTACAATGCCGTGGGTTATCTGCTCTTTAACGGCACATCGCTATGGGACTACCGCGTCATATCCAATGTCGACCGATGGATGAAACGTTACGGCCGACATCTCGATTCATGGTATGACACACTGAGCGAAATCGATGCCCTGTCGGCGCTCGCTACATTCGACTTCGAGAATCCGGAATATACCTATCCGCAAATCGACCGCAGCGGCAAGGTGATAATGGAGGCCACAGAGATGGGTCATCCGCTCATAGGCAAATCATCGCGCGTCAACAATCCCCTGCCGCCCATGACACCCCACTCCTTCATCATAATCACGGGAGCCAATATGGCCGGCAAGAGCACCTATCTTCGCACAATAGGCATAAACTATCTTTTAGCTATGACGGGCGCACCCGTAGCGGCAAAGGCTATGACATTCTCTCCCTCAATGCTGTTCACCGGATTACGCACCAACGACTCGCTCGCCGATGGCGAAAGCTACTTCTTTGCCGAACTGAAGCGACTGCAATCGGTAGTCGAAAGCGCATCGACCGGGCAACGTATGTTCATCCTGCTCGACGAGATACTTCGCGGAACCAACTCAGCCGACAAGCAGCGAGGGTCGCTCGGACTTATAAAGAAACTCATTAAGCTGCCGATATCGGGATTGCTCGCAACCCACGACCTGGCATTAGGCGTTCTGGCCGAAGAGTATCCTCAAAACATATCGTCCTACTGCTTTGAGGCAAATATCGAGAGCGACAATCTGACATTTGACTACAAGCTGCGCAAAGGCACCGCCCACAACCTGAACGCATACTTCCTTATGCAACACATGGGAATAATATAACGCAAAACGACATATACAATGAAAGAGAACTACTTGGAAACCGTAAAGGAGATATATGCTCTGCTCATGAAGCGAGAACGGCTGTCATCGATAATGCTCGCCGAAGAGCTGCTTGCCAAAACTTTCAATCAATGGCGCACGCAAACTGAAAATCGCAGCACTCTCGCGCGACAGCTTATCATAGTTTCCACCGCCTATGCCGAAACAATGATCGCATCGGCCCGCTACAAGGAGGGCTACGCCGCATGTATAACCGCTATAGCCTACACTGCTCGCGAGAAAGTCAAGGCCGAGGACATGATGTCGATATACGTTACAGCATGGCAGGCTCTCTCAGGAGTGCTGATGAACAGCGAACCCTCGACCGACAATCAAGTGCGCGAACAGGTAAAGATCGTCACCTCGTCGATCGGCACTATGCTATATCACTACTATTACGAAGCAGGCCAACAGAATGCCAACAAGAACCTGATGTTCGACGCCTACCAATCATTGAAGGACATTACGGAGTTTGTCGACATCAAGACCGATGTCGACGACTACATTCCCGTAATCACCGACCTTGTGCGCAACAGCGAGCTGCTTAATCTCACTGAATAATACCCGATTAAGGCAATAACGCAATCGAGGGACTCCACCGCATGGCGAAGCCCCTCGATTTATTCATACAATATTTTTCTTAGAAGAGATAAGCGGCAGTCACTGTCCAGTAACGGTTCTTACCGTCGATGTCGACACCGTTTGCACCGCCTACAGCCTCAAGAGCCTTTGTCATACCAAGACCGTAGCTTGCTCCGATCTGAAGATGAGAGAGCAGCTCTACACCGAAGCCAAAGTTCCATGCAGCATCAAACGACTTGTTCTTGATGCCGTCCCTTACATTCTTTCCGCTTGTAAGGAATGCAAAGCTGGGACCGGTTGCAAGATAGGGAGTGATTATCTTACCGATAACGGGAACACCTATTTTCCACTTGAGATTGATAGGAATTTCAAAGTAGTCGCGCTTGTCGCTTGTGTACTCATTGCCTTCGAGCCAACGGGCGTCACGACGAACATACATGAACGATGCGTCAAAACCCAGACCCACCAAAGGAACTGTAAACTCAGCCATAAGACCACCGGTGAATCCGGCCCTATTGTCACTGTCAAGCACACTCTGATTGAAATGAAGCTCATTAACGTTGAATCCAAGACGCGGACCAATACGGAACTGAGCCGAAGCAGGGATGGCGATGATTGCCATCATCACAACAATAAATAAACCTTTAATTTTGTTCATAATGAATTATAATGGTGTTTAATTAAAGAATCCGATGACATTTTCGAGAAATAAACACGACCGCCCTTTGTATTGTTCATGGAAGGCGGTCGCGTAATAGTTTCTAAATGGAGATGTTAGGCTGGGTTACTGTTTAGTTTATCTTATCAGTAAGTTCGGAACCTGCCTTGAATTTAACGGCCTTGCGTGCGGGGATTTCAATTGTCTCCTTAGTGCGGGGATTTATACCTGTGCGTGCACCCTTTTCTGCTACGGAGAATGTTCCGAAGCCTATGAGGGCTACTTTTTCGTTCTGCTCAAGAGCACCTGCAACAGCTTCGAGGCAGGCGTCGAGAGCGTTTTTAGCATCTACCTTTGAAAGGTTTGCCTTTTCGGCAATAGCATTGACTAACTCTGTTTTGTTCATAACTGTGATAATTAAATGTAGATTTTCGGTCTGTTAAGATTCTACAAATATAAATGTAAATTTTTAAATAAGAATATTTTTATCGTAATTTTTGCGAAATTTTCGTCACAAATAGCTCAATTAGTAAAATTAAGCACAAAATAACGGGATATTTTATCTAAATTTGTAATTGATTTTGCATTGCAAGGTCAATCAATGACAAATTTAACATTCACATAACAACCAATAAAAACGAGTAAATACAGTCAATGAACCGTAGCGGAAACTCATTTTTCAGCATAATGCCACCGGTGACGAAGCACCTGATCATAATCAACGTACTGATTTGGCTCGCCATGATGTTTGTCGGCAAAATCGACAACATGATGATTAAATACGGAGCATTACACTATGTAGGGGCTACCGACTTCAATGTCCTTCAGTTGTTCACCTACATGTTCATGCACTCAACGCAAAGCATCGCCCACCTCTTCTTCAACATGTTCACGCTGTTCATGTTTGGTATAACGCTGGAACGCGTACTCGGAGGCAAGCGTTTCCTGTTTTACTACATATCGTGCGGCATCGGCGCCGCCCTTATTCAGGAAGCCACATGGGCATTCACCATAAACAAGTTTGTTTCCGACAATCTTGAAATGACTATAGCCCACTGGGCCTACGACAACCACCTGAGCATGGCACAGGCCAACGACCTTGTAAGCTCGGCACAGATAGCCTCGTTACGCGCCCAGATAGAGAACGCCCTCATCACCGTGGGAGCCTCGGGAGCCATCTACGGCGTGCTGCTTGCATTCGGAATGCTCTTCCCCAACCGCCCACTCTACCTCATGTTCATCCCGGTGCCCATCAAGGCCAAGTGGATGGTGATAGGCTATGGCGTAATCGAAATAGCACTGGGACTCAGCTCGGCATCCGACGGTATCGCCCACTTCGCACATCTCGGAGGTATGATATTCGGATTCCTCATAATCCTGTACTGGAAGCGTAAAGGCATCATCGGAGGCAATGGGTATTATTGACACATTGAAAAACAAGTGGGTCTACGGCTCGATGCTCGTGAGGCTCATATATATTAATGTTGCATTCTTCGCCCTGCTGCATATCGCGACGCTTGTGTTGACATTCACCGACATCAAGCCGGAATATGCGCTGACATGGATTGAACTTCCGTCGAGCCCCGACCTGTTCATCACCCAGCCGTGGACGATAATCACCTACATGTTTGCCCAATACGACCTGCTGCACATCCTCTTCAACATGCTGTGGCTCTATTGGTTCGGCACCATATTCCTGCTTACCGACACTTCCAAGCGCATGCTCGCCCTCTACATCTACGGCGGCATCTGCGGCGGAGCGCTATTCATGGCCGTCTACAACCTCGTGCCGGCCTATAACTACACGCTGGCATGGCTCATAGGGTCGTCGGCATCGGTGATAGCGATCGTGACGGCAACCGCAGTCATGCATCCCGACTACAAGGTGGGATTGCTCTTCTTCGGGCCTGTCGCACTGAAGTGGATTGCCATAATCACCATTGCAATAGACTTTTTCAGCATAACAGGCGATAACGGAGGCGGACACATAGCCCACATAGGCGGAGCCTTGACAGGCGTTATATATGCCGTGGCGCTGAAGCACGGCACCGACATCACCAAGCCCTTCAACCGGCTTGCCGACTGGTGGGTCAATCTCGTGAAACGCATAACATCACCCCGCCCGGCAAAGCAGAGCAACGACTACACCCGCTACCGCTATCAAAGCGACAATTCATCCAAGGCCAAAGCGGAGAAGCCGAAATCGGGAAAAACCGCCGAGTCGGCCACGACCAACCGTGACGACGAGGCCACGCTTGACGAGATTCTCGACAAAATAAAAAAATCGGGATATTCGGCGCTCACGCATGAGGAGAAGCAACGCCTCTTCGATGTGAGCCGACGCATAAAATAGTAATGACGATGGGAATAATAAGAGTGTGTACATCATTAATCAGGTCATTATGGACCCTCCTTAACATAGCATGCGGGCTATGCACGCTGCTGGCCGGTTACGGAGGCTACATAAACCCCGATAAGTTTGCGCTCGCCCAGCTCGCCAACATGACTTTCCCGGGATGGATCGTGCTTACGCTCATCCTGCTTGCAGTCAACCTCTTCATCAGGAAAAAGCTTGCATGGCTGTCAGTCGCCGTGCTGGTGGCGTGCATCGGTCCCATTCTCACCATATCGCCACTCAACTTCACATCACGCAGCCTGTCGCCCGACGACGAGAGCCGCACGTTTACACTCCTCACCTACAATGTCTACAATTTTCGCGACAACCAAGGCGTGAATCCCGAGTGGGGCAACCGCACCCTATCCTACATCCTGTCGACCGACGCCGACATCGTGTGCCTTCAGGAGTCGTCCAACCTTAACGGCGTAGGCAAGAAAGCGCAACGTGACTCTATCAACTCGCGCTACCCCTACCGGTTGTACTCCAACCGCTCAGGCGAGGTGCTGCTGTCGAAATATCACGCAACCGAAATCGACACTCCGCAGCCCGACTGGGGTTCGGGGTCGTTCTGCGCCTACGATGTAGAGGTGGAGGGACATGAGGTGACGGTGGTGAACTGTCACCTGCAGTCGATAGGACTTACCGACGACGACAAGGAGCTGTATCGCGAACTCACCGACAAGGAGCTCCGCAATCCGTCGCGCAGCGAATTGTCGAAGGTGAAAAACGGCATCGTCACCAAGCTGCTCGCGGCATTCAGGATAAGAGCCCAACAGGCACGTTACATCAAGGAGTTTCTCGCAACCCGCAAGGGCAACGTTATCCTTGTCGGCGACTTCAACGATGTGCCCGGAAGCTACGCCTATCGCACAATCAAGAGCGACGGCCTGAAGGACGCCTACTCGGAGTGCGCATTCGGCCCCACGGTGACCTACAACGACAACCGCTTCTACTTCCGCATCGACCAGATGCTCTATCGGGGCGACTTGGAAGCCGTAAGGATAAAGCGAGGCGACCTGCGAAGCTCCGACCACTATCCGCTGTTCGCAACATTACTTTGGGACACGGCGGCAGCCGACACTATAAAACGATAAAACAATTCATCATATTTATCTACTCTTATGAATCATTATCTTTTAACCCTTGCCACAGCCCTCACAATGATGGGCGCGGCAACTAATCAAGTCAATGCAATGGAGGCATCGCGCACCAATCCGTTCATGGCGCCCTACGACACGCCCTACGAGATTCCGCCGTTTGACCGCATCTCCTACGACGACTATCTGCCTGCCCTGAAGGCCGGCATAGCCGAACAGAAAAAGGCCGTGGAAGCCATAGTGAACAACCCCGAAGCTCCGACTTTCGAGAACACGATCGTTGCGCTCGACCACAGCGGACCGCTGCTTGAACGTGTGTGCCTCGTATTCATGGCACTCGACGAGTCCAACTCGACTCCCGAGATGACTGCCATAGGCGAAGAGTTCTATCCGCTCTACTCGGCTCACAGCGACGAGATTTCGATGAACGAAAAGCTCTTCGCCCGCATCAAGACCCTCTATGACAACCGTGACAAGATGAACTACACCAAGTCACAGCGTCTGGCCATCGAGAAGTCCTACAAGGACATGGTGCGTAACGGCGCACTCCTCAACGATGCCGACAAGGCCGAGCTGAAGGCCATAAACAGCCGCCTATCGGACCTCTACCTGAAATTCAACAAGAATCTGCTCACAGCCACCAACGCCTTTGAGCTGGTAGTCGACGACAAGGCCAAGCTCTCGGGTCTTCCCGAAACAAGCATAGCCGTAGCCGCCGAAGAGGCCGCCAAGCGCAACATGAAGGGCAAGTGGGTGTTCACGCTCCATGCTCCGAGCCGCCTGCCCCTGCTGCAGTATGCCGACAACCGCGAGCTTCGCGAAAAGATGTACAAGGGCTACACAACTCTCGCTTCATCGGGCGAATACAACAACTACCCCGTAATCGCCGAAATTCTGAAGGCTCGCATCCGCAAGGCCAACATCCTCGGCTTCAAGAACTATGCCGACTACATGACCGACAACGTGATGGCCAAGAATGTCAAGAGCGCCGAGGAGCTGCTCATGCAGATATGGAAGCCCGCAATCGCCCGCGTCGACCGTGAGGTGGCCGAGATGCAGGCTCTCAGCGACAAGGAGGGCAACAACTTCACCATCGCGCCCTGGGATTACTACTACTATGCCGAGAAGGTGCGCAAGGACAAATACAATCTCGACGAAGGCCTCGTGAGCCAGTATTTCCATGTTGACAGCGTACGCAAAGGCATCTTCAGCATGGCCAAGAAGCTCTACGGCGTGACATTCACCGAGATTCCCGACGCTCCCAAGTACGATCCCGAAGTAAAGGTGTATGATGTAACCGATGCCGACGGCAAACATGTAGCCGTGTTCATGACCGACTACTACACCCGTCCGAGCAAGCGCCAGGGAGCCTGGATGAGCGAGTTCAAGGGTTCGTTTGTCACCGACGACGGCAACGCCGAGCGTCCCATCGTCTACAATGTAGCCAACTTCACCCGCCCCACGGGCAACACTCCGTGCCTGCTGTCGCTCGACGAAGTGGAAACGATGTTCCATGAATTCGGCCACGGACTCCACGGAATGCTCACACGCGCCAAGTACAAGAGCCAGGCCGGAACCAATGTCGACCGCGACTTCGTGGAGCTTCCCTCGCAGATTCACGAGCACTGGGCCATGGAGCCTGAACTGCTCAAGACCTACGCCCACCACTACAAGACAGGCGAGGTGATTCCCGACGAGCTCATCAAGAAACTCGACGAGGCTTCAACCCACAATCAGGGATTCATAACCACCGAACTCGTAGGTGCCGCTCTGCTCGACCTCCAGTGGGGTCAGCTGACCGATGCCGACAACGTGGATGTGGAGTCATTTGAAAAGAACGTGGCCGACAAGCTCTCGATGCCCTCGCAGGTCGCCTACCGCTACCGCAGCCCCTACTTCAAGCACATATTCGGCAGCGACGGATATGCTTCGGGCTACTACACCTACCTGTGGGCCGAAGTGCTTGACGCCGACGGATTTGAGCTATTCAAGGAGAAGGGAATATTTGACCCCGCAACCGCCAAGTCGTTCAAGGAGAACGTTCTCGAGGCAGGAGGCAGCGACGATCCCATGGAGCTTTACGTGAAGTTCCGCGGCAAGAAGCCCACTCCCGAAGCACTACTGCGCAACCGCGGACTCATCAACGAGCCTGCAAAGCCCGGCAATCTCCCCATGCCCGGCGGAAAATAATCTGACAAAACATCATCCCCACAAATAAAGAGCGCGGTGTCAATCACGACACCGCGCTCTCACTTTATATCATGGTCAAAATATGCATTAACGATCGTGGAATGTCCACTTTGAGTTGTCGCTGTTCATGTCAAACTTGCCAAGCGAAGGAGTACTGTCGGCAACCGACACGAGCACAAGCTCCTCGTCGGTTCCGGGCACCTGCTTGGGCATGATGCGGTAGGTACCGTCGGTAAGCTGCTCGATGCGCCACAGCTGCTCGGGTGCGCCTGTGAACTCGGGCACTGCTATAACCTCGGCATCGGCAGTAGCGGCCAGTGCGCGGTTGGTGCCTTCGATCACGATCTTATAGTAGGGACCTCCGAGATAGCCTCCGGCTTCGGGAACAGCGGTGATAGTCCAGCGCTGGTGAGGACGGAACATGTAGTCGCCGATGCGCACGTCGATGTCGCCTTCGGGCCATGTGCCGATCACCTCTTCAAGAGTCTGTGACTTAATGGGCTCAACGGGCTCGTTGTCTTCGCCCCAGAAACGGCGACGTTCTGTGTTCATTCTCACGAAGTCAACGGCAAGCTCGAGAGCATAGCCGCGACGCTCCGATTCTATCTCATAAGTACCTTCCTTCAAAACCTCGCCGGCAACAGGCCAGTCGTTCTTCCACAGCAAGGGGCGTATCGCGAGCACGCTGCGGCCACCCTGGTCGAAGTCGGCTTCGTAGTGGAACGACATCTTCTCAACGCCGTCATCCTCGATGTAGCGTCCGAAGTGTCCGGGGCCTGTCTTGCGGTCGCCGGCGGCAATCACCATCTTACCGCCTCCCTTGAGCATGTCACGACCCATGTTGTCAAGATAAGGACCGGTCACGTTGCGAGAACGGCCTACCACGATGTTGTAGGTAGAGTTGGGGCCGTCGCAGCAAGTGCCGTGAGTACCAAGCAGATAGTACCATCCGTTACGATACATCAGGTCAGTTGCCTCACAGTCGATGGCGATATCTACCGGCTCATTGCCTTCAACACGCTTTCCCGTCTTGGGATCAAGCTCTACAATGCGGATGAAGCCGAAGTAAGTTCCGTAGGTAAGCCACAGGCGGCCTGTTGTGGGATCGAGCAGCAATCCTGCGTCGATAGCGTCACAATCCTCGTCGTCGAGCGAGTGAGCCACCTCGATAGGTTCGGTGTAGGCGAAGTCGGGCGAGTTGGGATCAAGAGTCTTGTTCCACATCGTGAGCACGCGGCCTGCGTGACCGCCGCCGAGGCCACCGCCGGTGGCGCTGTAGGCGATAAGGTAACGGTCGCCTATTTTGATGGCGTCAGGTGCGGCACCGCCGCCGGGGCGTACACCGCCGCCGTTCCAAGTCCATCCGTCTTCCGATATAAGTCCGCCACCGCCGGTTCCGAAGGTGTAGTACTTGCCGTCACACTCCATAATAGTGGAAGGGTCATGTATATAAGGCTTTCCAACTTGGGCAAATGTCATCTGGGGCACCAGTGCCGACACAAGTGCAATCGACCCGGCTAATATACTCTTTGTCTTCATAATCATTGATAAGTGATTGAATAGTTCTTGACTGGGTTACCTTGCTCATCTATAAAGCGGACACAGAAGTCGCTCATGCCGGGGCCGTTTATAACAGCGGTGCGAAGCACGTTCTTGCCTTTCTTCAAGGTAAGACGAGGCGACACGCCATCGTCGGCCACCATGCGGCGGTCGCCCGAAAGCATCAGAACCTCCTCGCCGTTGAGCCACCACTTCGATGCCGAGTTGGAACCGGCTGAAAGTCTTACATTCTCGATGTCCTCGGGACAGTCAATCACTGTAACAGCCCAGAAAATCACGCCGTAGACGGGTTTCTTCAATGCGGCTGCAAGACGATAGAGCTTCACGTTGTAGAGCTTGCTGTCGAGTGCGTGCCACTGGAGTTTCTGCTTGCCCACCTTAACCTTGGCGCCGTCCTTGGGAAGAACGGTGAACTGATCCTTGAAGTAGATCGAATCAAGCACATGGTTGAGATAGCTGTCGGTAAACACGACATTGGAGCGATTGGGCTTGCTTATAGGCTCAAGGAGCATCCAGCGCTGAATGAATCCCTCCTCGTTGGGAGCTTTCGAGGGTGCTGTGCTCTCCTCGAAATAGTCGCTCAGGTAAGTGGGCGTCTGAATTTCATAATTTTGTCTTGGCGGGGGGAAGTTGCCTTGGGGAGGAGATGGATTCTGAGCTAAGGACGAGAAGCTCAATGCCATTGCAAGACACGCCAAAAGTCCTTTGTTTCCGTGAATGATGTTCATTGTAATAATTATTGGTTAAGGTTAAATTATTAATGGTTGACCATCGGCAACATTATCACTGCCTCCGACGGTCATAATTGTCGTCACTCTATTATATATATGTAAAGATATACATTATATTTCAATTAAACAACATCGGTGCAAACTCCTTGAGGCAGCGGCGCCATGTGAGGAATTCGTGAGCGGTGCCCGGCGATTCGTAGTAGACATTGTTGATGCCGGCGGCCTTGAGTCCGTCGCTCAGGCTCTTAGTGCGCTGCGGGCCCTCCTCCGAGCCGATGCCCAGGAAGAATGCGTGAACCTTGTCGTTAAATGCCTTGCGGTCCTTGAACACGCCGCCATATACGGTGTCGAGATTGTCGAGGTCGATGCTGCCGGCTCCGCTGAATCCGCCTATGTAGGCAAATTTGTCGAGATTGTTGAGTGTGGTGTTGAAGGTGAGCAGTCCACCCCATGACAGTCCGGCCATCGCGCGGTTCTCACGGTCGGTGAGAGTGCGGAAGTTGGAGTCGATGTGGGGAATTATCTCCTCTACGAGAATCGAGGGGAACTGACCGCCGAAACGCTTCATGGCATCCTGGCGCGACTCGCCCGGCTGAGTGTTAAACGACTCTATGTTGCCGTTGTCCATCACCACGATCATGGGCTTTGCCTTGCCTTCGGCAATGAGGTTGTCCATGATGTTGCTCATCTTGCCCTGGTTGGCCCAGCTGGTTTCGTTTTCGCCCATGCCGTGCTGCAGGTAGAGCACCGGGTATCTCTTATTGGGGTTCTTGTCATACTCGGCCGGAGTGTACACGAGGCAGCGGCGCCACTCGTTGCGTATCTTGGAGTAGTACCAGCTCTGGTTCACGAGTCCGTGAGGCACATCCTTCAGCGAGTAATAGTCGACGCCCTTTTCGGGAATCTCGATACCGCTCACCCACTTACCCATTCCGAAGAAGGGCTTGCCGTTGGGGTCGGCTGCGCTTACGCCGTCGATTATCACCTGATAGTAGTGAAATCCCACAACTTCGGGCTCCTTTGACACAAGTGTCCAGTAGCCGTCGTCGCCCTTGGTCATCTCGCCGCGGAAGCTGATTTCAACTTTCTGGGCGTTGGGGGCGAATACGCGGAAGTGAACTCGTCCGTCATCGCCGATGCGGGGATAGTCGGCCCCGTTTATATTATGTTCGTTGGGAACGGTTCCTGCGGGATAGGCGGGTTGCTGGGCTCCTAAAGCCAACGGCAGCACGAGGCAGGTCGACAGAATGAGTCTTGAAAATGTTTTCATTGGATAGCAAAATTATGTATTAAACTTAATGATTGAAGAATTTACAGCAAATATACGCGTTACACGACCTCTTACCGGTTAAAAAACAGATATATGTTTTACATTATTGAGTATCGGGGCTATTTTTTTAACCCCGTTCCCCAATATTTGAACCGGGTCTTAGAATAAAGCCGCCCGGCAGTAATGTTACTCCCGGGCGGCACTGGTTGCGATTACGCTTCCTATCAGAGAGATAGTTTTGTTATTTAATCATAGTTGAAACTAACTCCATGTTCAAGGCGATTACAATCCGCTGGGATTCTGCTGCAGATTCGGGTTACGGTCGATTGCAACCTTTGGATAAGCGAAGTATTCGTGCTTGCCCTTTACGAAACCGGTCTGACCCTTATTGGGATTGGAATACTCTACGTAAAGACGGTGCTTGGGTTCGCCCAGCTTGAAGAATGCATCGTAGGTAGTAGGTATGTTCTTACCGTTGTTGACAATACCGTCGGTGTCACCCCAGCGAACCATGTCGGGGAAGCGAACGCCTTCAATCCACATTTCAAATGCCTTCTCGTTCTTAACCTCGTCGAGAGTAAGAGCCGATGACACGTGAGCTGAACCGGCGCGGTTCTGGATTGCGTTAAGATACTGAAGACCGTCGTTGTCGCTTGTCATTGCACATGCCTCGGCATACATCAGAAGCACTTCGGCATAGCGGAATATGGTGAGGTTCTTGAATCCGTACCATCCCTTTTCGTTATCTTCGGGCCAGGGAACTATCTTGTGGGCGAAGTAACCGCCGAAGCCGTAGAGGCCGGTGGGATCCTTGATACCGATCTTGTCGGTTGTTTCAAGCTGTGCGCGAGTCATGCCTTCGGTATCCTTCCATGCCATTTCATAGAGGAACTCATCGCCGGTCATGAAGGTAGCCTTACGGCGGGGAGAGTCACCGTCGTTGGCAAGCATACGCTCGGCAAAGTCGGCACGGATTGAGTGGCCGCCCCAACCGTCGGCACCGATGAAGAGGGGACGTGAAGCAAGCTTGTCGGTACGCCAGTTCCAGAACTGGATCCACATCCATGAGGTACGGTTGATCTTTCCGCTCCAGTCACCTACATTGGCGTTATCAAGACAGTTGGACTGGAATATCATCTCCTCGCAGAGGTCGCCCGAAGTGTGGAACAGATTGGCCCAACGATCGGTGGGAACGAGCTCATACTTATTGGATGAGATAACCTGCTTGAGATCTTTCTTGGCATTCTCATAGTCACCCATGAAGAGGCGAGCCTTTCCGGCAACTGTAAGGGCCATACCCTTGGTAACCTTCGATGCGCCAACCTTATCGGTGGGGCTTATACGCTCGTCAAGGTCGTTTACCACTGATTCAGCCTGCTCGGCGCACCAGCGGAGAAGTTCCTGATGACCACCCTCATAATTACCGGGGCGTGCGTCGGCGGGAAGAACTGTTTCAACAAGAGGAGGACAATCCCAACCGATGGCAAGCATCAGGTGCGACCATGCACGCAATGTGATAGCCTCGGCACGAACACGCTTCTTTATGGGAGAATCGTCGGGCACGCGGTCGATGATGGTGTTGGCATCATATATTACGGCATAGAGTCCCTTGTAGGTGTTCTCGATTACCTGATTCTGATAAGTGTAACGGAATTCGTTAATCTCGGCACCGAAGTCATTGTCACCATACATGTTACCTGCTGCGAGCATATCGTCACCGGCTTCATTGAAGAGCACGGGAAGAGCCACATAGACACCCTCGTTACCGGCAATGTGATAAGCGAAGCACTGATAGAGATTATTAAGGGCATTCTGCGCATCGGCGTCGGTCTGATAGAAATCGTCGGCCGATATTACGCCTTTCTGCTCGATGTCGAGCCTGTCCTCGCATCCGCTGAGGAACATTGTCGCGCAGAGGGCCAAAATGGGATATAATATTTTTTTCATGATTATTTTTTAGTTTTTAGTTTTTAGAGATTATCACCGATGGATTAGAATCCGATAGTGGCACCGAAGGTTACCTTCTTCATTGTAGGATAAGAACCTATGTCATATCCGGCAGAGCTGCTGCTTGATGTAGTGGCGGTTTCGGGATCCATGCCGGGATAGCTTGAGAATGTGAAGAAGTCGTCGAGTGAAACGAAGAAGCGGAGGTTCTTCACGTAAGCCTTTCTCGTAAGCTTGGCGGGAAGGGTGTAACCGAGCTGAATCTGCTTGATCTTGAAGTAGGCACCGTTGAACATTGATGCGGTTGAACTCCAGAACTTTCTGTCGGTAGCTACCTGCTGCGGATCGGGCATTGAAGCGCCGCGATTGTCAGGTGTCCAAGCATTTTCGTAGTAGTACTTCAAAGAGTTACGCATCGGGGTGTCGGCACGATAAAGCACGTTGAATATCTTGTTGCCCGAAACACCGGTTCCGAATACTGTGAGGTCAAGACCCTTCCAAGCCACATTAAGTGTAAGACCGTAGGTCAAGCGAGGAATTGAAGAACCAACATCCTTCATGTCATCGGGAGTAAGCTCCGATGAAGCTACGATTTCACCTGCTCCGTTGCGGAATGTAGGAGCACCTGTTTCACGGTCAACTCCTGCGTAGTCGTAGGCGCGGAAATACCATATTGAGTGTCCCTGCTCGAATGCGCTGTAGGCAAGGTTATTACAACCGCTGACGCCACCCTCAGTACCTGAGATGCGGTCGATGTCCTCGTAAAGCATGGTTACGCGGTTGCGCAGTGTCGACATGTTACCTGAAATGCTATAGCTTACATCACCTATGCGGTCGCGCCAGCTGAGTTCCATTTCAAAACCGCGGTTGTTGACCTTACCGGCGTTGATGATAGTAGTACCGTTGGCATAAACCTCGGGAATCGGGGTGATAGTCACGAGAAGGTCCTTGGTGTTCTTGTTGTAGTAGTCAAGTCCTGCAGAGAGTCGTCCGTTGAGGAATCGCATATCGATACCGAAGTCAAACTGCTCGGAAGTTTCCCAACGGAGGTCGGGGTTGGCCATACGGGTAGGATAAGAACCGTAGAACAAATCGGGGTTGTCACCATACTGATACCAAGCCTGGTTATAGGCGATAGGAGCTGCGTAGGGATATCCGCTAAGCACGTTGATGTTACCGTTACGTCCCCATGATGCACGGAACTTCAAGAGTGAAAGAACATCGGGATTGATGTGATCGCGAACAAATGATTCGTTGCTGGCGGTCCAACCTGCTGATACAGAGGGGAAGTGACCCCAACGCTTCTTGGCGGGGAGCTTGGAAGTATCGAATGCATCGGCACGGAAGTTGAACTGAACGTTGTAACGGTTGTCGTAAGCATACATTACACGACCGAAGTAAGAGAGGCTCGTCGACATGTTGATGACGTTACCGATGCTCTTAGTGGTGGTGCTTGCCGAGTTTACATAGTCAAGATACTGGAACTTGCTGCCTGTACCCTTGAGGATTTCGGCACCCTCGGTACCTGTAGCTGAAGCCGATACGTTGTCTGACTTATACTGGGTATATGACATACCGACCATGGCGCCTACCTTGTGCTTGCCAAAATCATTGTTGTAATTGGCGAAGTTTTCCCACTGATAGTAGTAGTTGTTGTTGGCGCTTGCCGAGATTGAATAGTCGGTGGCCTTGGCCTGACCGTTCATGTAGTAAGGCTCGGAATAGTTGTGGCTGTTGCTCTGCGAAATACGATAAGAGAAACGCGAGGTGAAGATGAAGCCCTTGAACGGCATCAAATCCATGAATCCGGTACCGCGAACCGTGAAACCGCCGTTGCTGGAGTGGATACGGTCGAGCTGAAGCAACGGGTTACCGTTGTCGTCCATCTGGAACTTGGAAGTTGCATAGTATTTGCCGTTGGGAGCAACAAGGATGGTTGAAGGATTCTTATCATACTGAGTCTTCATATCGGTTGTGAAGTCTTCAACGCTGTCCCAATATACCGGAGTAAGCGGGTCGAGCAAGAGGGCAGGTGTAAGCATTGAACCGTAAGCGCTCTGGTGAGGCACGCTCTTGGTCTTCCAACGCTCGATAGAGGTGTTGGTTCCTACGCGAATCCAGTTATAGAGCTTGTACTCGGCATTGAGCTGAGCGCTAAGACGCTGATAGGTATCTTTCTTTCCGACTACGATACCGTCGTTGTTTACATAATTAATAGAGGTGAAGAAGTTACCCTTCTCGTTACCGTCCTGGAATATTACTGAATGCTGAGTAGCCCAGCTCGGTTCAAATACCTGGTCAATCCAGTTGGTTTCATGCTTTTCGAGGTTGTCATAGTCAACACCGGCAGCCTCACAGATAGTCTTCATGTCGTAGCCTGAAAGTTCCTTGTAGCGGACCCAATCACGAGCACCGAAGATTTCGGGAGTTTTGCCAAGACGCTGGTTGATAGCCTTGAACGAGTAGATAACCTTGGGCTGTCCATCCTTAACGGCACCGTTCTTGGTGGTGATAAGTACAACACCGTTACCTGCCTGGGCACCGTAGATGGCGGCTGAAGCGGCATCCTTAAGCACCTCCATCGACTCAATCATCGAGGGGTCGAGGTACTGGATGTTGTCAACCTTAAGACCGTCGACGATCAACAGCGGGCCGAGGTTACCGGAGTTGGAGGAGTAACCGCGGATGCGGATGCTTGCTCCTGCGCCGGGGGCACCTGAAGTGTTAAGAATCTGTACACCGGCAGCCTTACCCTGAAGTGCGGCACCGGCATCGGTGGTGGCGAGGCCCTTCAGGTCGTCGGCCGACACTGAAGAAACTGATCCTGTCACGTCGCTCTTCTTCTGAGTACCGTAACCAACCACTACCACTTCGTCAAGTTGGAGATTGTCTTCTTTAAGTACAACATTAACTGAGGTCTTGTTGCCCACCTTCACATCTTGTGTTTCATATCCTATATAAGATATGCGAAGTGTGGCATTGGGACCTACCTTCAAAGTGAACTTACCGTCTAAATCGGTCATGGCTCCGTTAGAGGTACCCTTTTCTATTATACTCACTCCGACCATAGGTTCATGGTCGACATCGGTCACAACACCCGTCACCGTGTGGGTCTGGGCCGACATCCCGATACTGACTAAGAGCATCGTTAAAATAAAAATTACTTTTTTCATTCCGTTAGTTAGTATTAAATTTAATTGAAATGATTGAAAAATTGTAATGGCAAATATAGATTGAAGCCGTTGGAGCGGGATTAAATTTTAGATATTTGTTTTGCATTATTGGATATTGAAGCCATTTTTGTGAAAAAATTGATTACATACGTTAAAATAGTGTAAAAATTACACTTTTGGCCGTCTGCTTTGCTGTTTTCTCTCAACTAAACCGCAATGTTACATTTCAGCCCGCCTTCCCGAAGTCAATGCAAGCACCGCTTATGACGCTGAATCACATCGTGAAACGACAATAACCCGTGGCATCCGGGCCATCGTTGCCGACACGCCCGGTTGTTACATCGCCTTAATCAGCGTAACATCGCGTGAGGCGTTGTTACAGCCGAAATGCAATTAACATTGGTTATAATGACGTCTTATCGGGGAGTAGATTGAGCAAGCATCGCCTGCCATGCCGATGAATTGTGAAAAATCGTTCAAATATCCCGCTCGTCGAAAACTCCGGGAGGCAAAACTTATGCTGCATTTTTTGACATATTTCAAACTATTTTCGTTATATTTGCGTCTACGATACAATATACCTAATCATGAAGCATTTCTTAGTTGCTATAATTTTCATGCTCATGTCATCAGCCATGAAAATCTATGCCAGTGATATGAGATTCTATAATGCCGACAATACCTACGGCATCACTATACGCGAACCGTCGTCGATATGCAAGGATGATGACGGCTTTATGTGGGTTGCCACAAAGTCGGGCATATACCGCCTTTCGGATGAAAGCAAATGCTATAATGTACCCTACACTACAGTCAATATAGTGTCGGTAGAGCTTGTGCATCGAAAAGGAGAACTCTATGTGTTCACCAACCATGGTGAAATATTCCGATATAACAAGCGGCTCGACCGATTTGAACACTATCTCAACCTCTTGTCAGCGCTCAATACAGAAGCCATCTATCTGGCTGACATTAAGATAGGGGGGGGATAAGGATATTTTGTGGCTCGCCACCTCGGCAGGGCTCTATCACTGCGTCAACGGCAAGTGCACCAGGATTCCCGGCGTGGAAGGAGCTGTGGGCAACATGACGATGGACGGCTGCAAGCACCTTATAGTCGCAAGCACGGGAGGAGTCTACCGCATTAACACCGAAAACTACGACCGTGAAGTGTGGAACGACAATCCCGGAGTGTTCCCCACCCTGATAAAGCTCGACAAAGCCATGAACCGGCTGTGGATCGGAACGATGTCTGACGGACTCTACTATCTCGACTGCGACACCAAGGAACTGAAGGCCTCACCCATCGAGCGATTCCCCCACCAGTATGTGCGTGACATCGAAATAGTGTCGGACTCAGCCATTTGGTGCGGAATCGACGGACGAGGCATCTGGCAGCTCTCGCGCGACGGAAGCCGCGTGACCGAGATATTCCAGGAGGACAAGGACAATCCCATGTCGATAGCCGGCAACGGTGTCCTCGACATGTACTACGACAGCCCCGACAGGGTGTGGGTGTGCTCGTTTACGGGCGGCGTGTCGATAGCCGAGCTCAACTCGCCACTCATAACCCACTTCCGCCACCGCGTCAACGACCCCAATTCGCCGACAAACGACTATATATATGATGTGGCCGAGGACAGCAAGGGGCGTATATGGATAGGAACCAACGGCGGACTGAGCCACTGGAATCCCGACACGGAAAAGTGGACCAACCGTTTCGGTCACGAATATGAATCATTCATAGTGCGCTCGGTGTGTGAGGACAGCAAAGGCGACATCTGGGTAGGAACCTACTCCAACGGCGTCTATGTGCTCGACGGAAATACACAGCGCATCAAGGCGCATCACACCGACCGCCAGGGAATCCTCTCGAAGAACGGATTCGTATTTGACATTCTCCGCGACAGCAACGGCGACATGTGGATGGCCGGAATGATAGGCGCGATAATTAAGTATGACCACGTGACGGGGCAATTCGATGAGTATCCCGTAAGGCCAGTATCGACGATTGCCGAACTCGACGACTCCACCCTGATAATGGCAAGCAACAACCAGCTGCTGTCGCTCGACAAGAACACCAAGGAGATCAAAGAGCTGCTGACCGACAACATGATACAGGACATCGAAGTGACCGAAGGCAAAATATGGGTGGCAAGTAACGGCAACGGGCTTATATGCTACGACATTGCGTCACAGGCTACCGAAACGTTCAACCTGAAGCACGGTTCGGTGTCCGACAACATCAACAGCATCCTCTACCACAACGGCAATCTGTGGCTCGGCACCGACAACGGATTGTGCCGCTTCAATATCGCCGACAAGAGCGTAGCGTCATTTGACTTTCCCGAAACAGCGGGCAAAATCGACTACACTTCCGATGCAAGCGTAAAGCTCAGCAACGGTACCTCGGCATGGGGAACCTCCGAAGGACTGATTATACTCGACACCGAGTCGATGACGTCACGCACACCCTCGGGACGAATATATCTGCAGGACATTCTGCTCTCAAGCCGCTCGATGCGTGACATGCCCGACATTATGCCCGAGATGCCGCTCGACGAGATAACCGACCTGACGCTGCAACACGACCAGAACAACATAACGTTCAGCCTGCAGCCGCTCGGCAGCCGCTCGCACACATCGCTCTTCTCGTGGAAGATGGAGGGATTTGATGATGACTGGAGCGAACTTTCCGACCTCAGCATCATCAATTACACCAACCTCAACCCCGGCAACTACACATTATATATAAGGCTCTACAATCCCGATCTTATATCGGAGCGCAAGATATCGATCCACATCAAGCCCCCGTTCTGGGCCACATGGTGGTTCAAGACCGCCTATGTGATGCTGATAGCCACCCTGCTCTATCTGCTGCTGCGCTTCTACATCAACCGCATCAACCGCCGTCACGCCGAACACAAGCTACAATTCTTCATCAACACGGCCCACGACCTTAGGACGGCGCTGACGCTCATCAAGGCACCTATCGAGGAGATAAAGCGGTCGCCCAACATCAACGAGGAGGAGAAACAGTATCTGCAACTTGCCATAGACCAGATGCAACGGCTCACAATGGTCACCACCCAGCTGATGGACCTCCAGAAGATCGACCTCGGCAAGGGACAGTTCCATCCTATGAACTACGACATCGTGCCGCTTATCAGCAGCCGCATAAGCATGTTTGAGTCCATCGCCGAGAAGCGCAACATCACATTGACCTACAGCTACAAGCCCGAATCCTACGTAACGGCCGTGGATGCCGGAAAAATCGAGCGCATAGTCGACAATCTGCTCTCCAACGCCATCAAATACTCCCACGAATACTCGTCGGTCGACATCAACTTTACAGCCAACGACAATGAATGGCGACTCAGCATCGTCGACCACGGCATAGGCATCGACAAGAAGTCGCTCGACAACCTCTTCAAGGAGTTCTTCCGCAGCGAAAACGCCGTCAATTCACGCATAAGCGGCTCAGGCATAGGACTTGCGTTGACCAAGAAGCTCGTAGAGCTGCACGACGGCAAAATCATTGTCGAGAGCCGTGAAGATGAAGGCTCACGGTTTGAAATAGTGATTCCTCACCGCCTGTGCGACTCCGCTCCGCTGCCCGTGAACGCCGAGGAACCCGAATCGGCCGACAAGTCGATCGACAATGAGGAGATAAAGAACATGCGCATCCTCGTATGTGAGGACAACGACGACCTGCGCCGCTTCATGAAGCGTCCGCTCGGCCGTCACTTCAACGTGGCCACCGCCTCCAACGGCGTTGACGCATGGGAATACATCAAGAAAGAGCTCCCCGACCTGATTGTTTCCGACATCATGATGCCGGGCATGGACGGATTTGAGCTGTGTCGCCTCGTCAAGTCGACATTTGAAACATCCCATATCCCCATAATCCTGCTCAGTGCGCTCTCCGACCAGTCTGACGAGCTGCACGGCCTCGGACTTGGAGCCGACGACTACATGACCAAGCCCTTTGACATGAAGACGCTTACACAGCGCATCATGTCGATAATACTCAACCGCCGCGCACTCGGAAGCCGCGTGATTTCAGAGGGCGGCGAAACGGTTGAAGAGGCCGACACCAAAGAATCCAACGAGCTTAACGACGCATTTGTGCGCCAGGCTCTCAAGATTGTGGTGAATCACCTTGAGGACTCTGACTTCAGCAAGGAGGAGTTTGCACGGGAAATGGGTGTTAGCACATCGCTGCTATTCAAGAAGATAAAGGCGCTTACCGACATGACTGTCGTCGACTTTATACGCAACATCAGGATGGATCATGCGATGAAGCTCCTGAACGACCGTCAGTACAGCATAGGCGAAATAGCCTACAAATGCGGATTCTCCTCAATCAGCTATTTCAGCACCGTATTCAAGAAGCACTTCGGCAAGTCGCCTACCGACTTCCGGGCATGATGACGCTCCCCGGTCGGCAAGTGACGCACAGCCGTTGCAGCAGACACTACGACACATAAAAAACATAACGGCCGCATGATTTTGATGTCATGCGGCCGTTATGCTTATATTACTATTTCTAAACTATGCAAGGCAAAGCACAAGCACCTGGGCTGCTACAACTCGCAGGAACATGGTCAACGGATACACGGTCGAGTAAGCAACCGCCGGTGCATCGTTGCCGGTGCTGTTGTTGGCGTAGGCAAGAGCGGGGGGATCGGTCATGCTGCCGCCGAAAAGACCCATTATCGTGAGCAGGTTGATCTTGTAGACACCGCGTGCGATGCATCCTGCCACAAGCAGAGGCACCACCGTGATGATGAATCCCCATATAACCCACCACATACCGGTGTAGTTGAACACGGTCTTTGCAAATCCGGCTCCCGAAGCGATTCCCACCGAAGCGAGGAAGAGGCAGATACCGATTTCACGCATCAGCAGTGACGAAGCCGACGATGTGTAGGTGACAAGCTTGAGCTTGTAACCGAAGCGGCTGAGAAGTATTGCCACTACAAGGGGACCGCCGGCAAGGCCGAGCTTCATAGGCACGCTCACGCCGGGGAACGCGATAGGAATGCTTCCTACAAGAATACCGAAGAATATACCCACAAAGAGCGTTATCATGTTGGGCTCGTTAAGACGCTTCATCGAGTTACCGAGCTTGTCGGCAAGTCGCTTGATGTCCTCCTCCTGTCCCACTACGGTGATGCGGTCGCCTATCTGGAGGCGAAGGCTGGGCGATGCGAGCAGGTCGACACCGGCACGGTTGACGCGGGTGGCGTTGAGCTTGTAACCCATGCGCAGGCGCAGCGAACCGAGAGCCACACCGTTGTAGTGACTCTTCGTAACCACGATGCGGCGTGACACTACAGGGCTCGGAGTTGCCTCCCAGTCCATGTCGATTTCAGGGCCTATCACAGCCTTGAAGCGATCCTCATCCTGAGCCGACATGACGATGTAGAGTTTGTCGCCGATGTGTACGGTGGTCTGTGAGTTGGGTATTATGACATTGCCGCTGTTGTCACGCAGACGCGACACGACAAAGTTACATGATATGATGTCGTGCAGCTGCACGAGGTTTTTACCGTCGATCAATGAATTGGCCACCTCAAATGTCACGATGTGAGGCTTCAGCTGGCTGCTGTCGATCTCATCCTCGATCTGCTTGACCTCGCGGTCCATCTTTACGCGGAAGATGGCGCGGATCACAAACATAGAGAGTATTATACCGATAACACCGAGAGGATAAGCGGCTGCATAACCCATAGCCATCTCCTCCGACATGCTATAGGCTCCGGGGTTGACCTGAAGTATGGCCTGCTGTGCGGCACCAAGTCCGGGAGTGTTGGTTACGGCTCCCGACATAACGCCCACAAGTGCGGTTATAGGAGTGTTTCCGTCGATGAAGAAGATTGCCAGCACTATAGCCACGTTGAGCACTATCACAAGCACGGCAAGACCGTTGAGCAACATTCCGCCCTTCTTGAACGACGAGAAGAATCCGGGGCCTACCTGTAAACCTATTGAAAAGATAAACAATATAAGGCCGAATTCACGAATGAAGTGCAGCACCTCGCTGTTTACGACATAACCCAAATGCCCCATAACGAGTCCTACAAACAGGACGAACGTGACTCCGAGCGAAACACCTCCAATCTTGATTTTACCTAAAAAGACACCTACGGCTATGACAAACGAGTACAAAATAATCGTACTCGCCAGTGCCATATTTCCCGGTGCAAGTAGTTGTTGAATCCAATCCATGAGTTCCGATTGTATTATTTATGAATTTAGCATATAAATCATTGAAAGCCAACAACAAATGATTGCAATGATGCAACCGTCTGCTTTTGAAAGTGCAAAGTTACGCTTTTTTATCAAATGTTTGATTATTTTCCCCTCCAAATATTTCACCCCACCCCCATTTATTGCCCGTTATTGCCCGAACCTCATGTATGCCGACTTCTGCAATTATTGTTTGGGTTTCCACCGTTGCTTAATGTAGGCGCTGTTCACCCGGTATACGAGGATTCCAAGCAATATGGCGAATACCAATGCACACAATCCGGCACATCCCCTCAGAAAGAGGTACACTCTCGGCGATATCTCGGCATTCCAAAATATCATTACCATAAAAATGGCAATGGTTACTGCAATAAACGCGATGGCCGCATATTTCAATCGTAGGTTGGACGGAGTATTGTATAGCTTCTCCATCGCCTCCCGCTGTTGTTCATCCTTATACATAACTCATTGATTTTATATTTTCATTTCAGTATTTTACTATCGTTATCACCGATTTCCAATATGCTCATCTGGTGGATGGCAATTTGATTCAGCCTTATCAGACGCTCGCTTTGCTTCATGCCCTGCTCAATGAAAACAGCATTCAGATTTTCCATATTCGACAGACATATCAGCTCATTTATAGAGGCATAATCGCGTATGTTGCCTTTCAAGTCAGGATGAGCCTCACGCCATTGCCTGGCAGTCATCCCAAACATTGCCACGTTGAGCACATCGGCCTCGTTGGCATAGATGATGTTGGCCTGTTTCGCCGTAACTTCCGCAGGGACAAGATTCTGCTTTATGGCATCGGTGTGTATGCGATAGTTGATTTTCGACAGCTCGCGCTTTGCCGACCATCCAAGCAGCTTCTGCTCCTCTTCCTTAAGTCGCTGAAATTCCTTGACTATGTAAATCTTGAACTCCGGGCTTATCCACATCGCAAACTCAAAGGCAATATCCTTATGGGCATATGTGCCTCCATAGCGCCCGGCCTTTGCCTGAACACTTATTGCATTTGTTCTCGCAACAAATTCCTTGACACTTATCTTGAAGCTATTGAGACCCGACTGACTTTTAATTATGGCGAATTCGCCATAATTAAAATGTGGATTATATACCTTTTCCCAAATGCCTATGTATTCAAGCGTATTGCGATTACGCAACCAATCGGTAATGAAAAAATCCCCGTCTTTGGCACGTAACATATCCGTCAGACAAATATAGTCTTCGCCGTCCACCTTTATAACATTAACTTCGGTATTCTGCACAGAGATTTTTGCCATAACACTGTTGTTTTTTAGCCTTTGTAATATGTGATTGCAATTATTTGCTCAGATGCAAATTAAAGAAAAATAGCAGTGCTGTACAAATAATTCTATCGAATAATTGCGCCAAATAATAATAATAATAATAATAATAATAATAATAATAATAATAATAATAATAATAATTCAACGCCTGTTAATACATTAATATTCACTACGCTACAAGTCTCTACCCTGCTGCAGGGGAAACGCGGAACCGTATCCGATATAAAATTTATTGACAAATATTTGGTTTATAAAATAAACTTGTTTATATTTGCATCATGAAAGAGCGGAATCGCGCGACCGCTCTTTTTTAAGACAATTCCGGTTTATAAAATAAACCAAATGAAAATCTCTAAACTCCTTAAAAATGGAAGAACGAAAACTTACCGAAAAAGAGAGCCTTGAAGTAATCACTTCAATGATTTCTCGCACCAAAGAGCGTTACATGATGGGCGACGGAAACATCATGTTGATGTGGGGCTATCTCATCCTTACGGTCACGGCCCTCATCTGGATTCTAATCGCAACGACCCACAATCAGCAATGGAACTGGCTTTGGTTTGCCATCTGGATTGGAGGAATAATAACTCCAATAATGAGCCGCAAGAAGCAGATCAAGTCGGGTGTTAAAAGCTATTCCGACAAGATAATGTCACGAATATGGTCAACCGTAGGCTTTTCAGGCCTGGCAACTACACTGATGTGCTTAGGATTCCTGCTCATTATGGGCCTCGACACATGGAACACGATGTTCGCGTTCGCACTTATCATAGTGCCTTTTGCCGAGATAGCCCAAGGTATAGTCATCAGGGAAAAGTCATTCATATTCGGAGGCGCGATAGGAATGCTTCTTGGCATATTCACCATTTGCTGCATATCGGGCAATGTGACGCTCTACGCCAACTGGTTTTTGCCGATGTTCATGATCGCAATCATCTTCATGATGGTCATTCCCGGACACATTCTCAACTATAAAGCTCGTAGAAACTGATGAAAGAATTGAATCCACTTCTTCACTCCCAATTGCGCCTTGCCATAATGTCAATATTGATGAACGTTGACGAAGCGGATTTTGTCTATCTCAAAGAGAAAACCGAATCCACGGCAGGTAACCTGAGCGTCCAGCTCGACAAGCTGTCGACAGCAGGCTACATCGCGGTCAACAAGGGCTTCCTCGGCAAAAAACCACGCACCGTGTGCACGATAACCGACGCCGGCAGGAAAGCCTTCGAAGAATATGTCGACGACCTGCGACAATACCTGCACCTTTAGGCCCCGTTCCCCCACCCTCCCTGCACAACAAAGGCTGAGCCATCGACATGACTCAGCCTTCGCTGCAAATACATAATTCCACTTTGTCACTGCTGAGATGCAGTTTGTCACTTTTATTTCAACCGCACATTCCATCCTACATACTTTTGTGAAAAAGTAAAACAACACATCATGAATACCAATCTAATCACATTATGCCTCCTCCTTACCGGAATAAACATCATGAACGCTCAAGATAATGGCAACATAGTCACCGACAGTGTGCGATTCGCCAATCTGGAGGAGATTGTCGTGACATCACGGAAACCCCTGTCCATCGTCAGGGCTGACAGGATTTCATATTTGCCTTCGGAAATGACATCGGCAATCGGCTCCAATGTATATGACGCACTACAGTCAATCCCTGGAGTATCCATCGGCAGCAATGGGGTGATATCAGTCAATGGAGAGAGCGGAATAAGCGTCTATATCGACGGACGGAAGTCGATATTGAAAGGTGAGATGCTGATTTCACACCTCAAGTCGCTGTCGACATCCGGTATTGAAAAAATAGAGATACTCACAGTTCCCGGCGCTAAAAGGGATGCATCCGAGGCCACAACCATCATAAATCTGCAAAAGAAGCGAAAGAAGGACGAAGGGTTTACCATTGGCCTAAATTCCGGTGGGCATATCGGGAAAGCGCGTAATGTCTATGGAAACATATATACGGAATATCTTATGAACAGCCACTATCTCCAACTTACATATTCAGGGAATAGAGCACGTAACGCCTCCAAATTATTCACAGTGCGTCCATATAGCGATAACGATGAGCATTTGCAACAGAATTACGATCGTATCCGGCACGATGTCATGCACAATACAGGTTTTTCCTATGACTATCAGCCCAATTCTTCATTTAAGACAGGAAGTGTCATTAATTATAACTATTTCAGGCGCAGAGAGCCGGCTGTCATGACAACATTTATTCCCGATAGCGAGCCTACGGTTACGGATAATACCGCATGCTTCATCAATAAAAATATTTATGGCGGAGTATATCTGAAGCGGATATTCAATCACCCCGAAACCGATTTCAACCTGTCGCTTGATTTCTTCAACTATCACAATTCCGAAGACCAATTCATGAATGACAACACAGGCAACTCGATTATAGGAGATATGTCGAGCAAAATATTCGGTTTGGTGGGAGCGATGGATTATCGACGGCGGCTTTCATCTCATTGGCATCTTTCATGCGGCACCCGCATATCCTATGTAAAGATGAACAGCCATGGAAATTATGAAGACCTTAAAGCCGCACAAATAAACTCGCGGCAAAATCAGGCCGACAATTTCGGTTCCGATTTTGGATATAACGAAAATGTCAATGCTCTATATTTTGAGTCCAAAACCACCTATGGCATTTCAGCGTTATCTTTAGGCGTGAGAATGGAACAAAGCTCTACACATAACGCATTTTCAGGAAATGAAAGCGCCGAATCCAAGGATTACGCCGGGCATGACCTTCGCATATATCCGTCTGTGGCATTGTCGATTAACGCTGCCGAATCAGGTAGCTGGGTTCTATCCTACTCTGAAAAAATAACGCGTCCTCGATTTGCCGATTTAGATCCGTTCATACACATATTCGACGACATTACACATGTAGGTGGGAATGTCAATCTTAAAGAAGCTATAACCCATTGCGTCGATATGGCCTACTCTAACAATTCATGGCTAAGAATAGGTGTAAGAGCCATGTATACATCCGATGAAATAGTAAAATGTTATCGTGAAATAACCGACAAAACAGTCTATGTGACGCCTGAGAATTTACCTCGGTATCTGCAGTTCATCGGTACTGTTTCGGCAGCCAACATAAACATCAGCCCATGGTGGGCTTCATCCATAACCGCAAATATAGTGTATTCCAACTACCATTTTCCGGCATCGCTTGATTCGTCGTCCAACATAATGTTCACCCCGATGATCGATGTCAGGAACCGCCTGAATCTCCCTTATGGATGGGCTACCGAACTAAATGTTTCCTACAGGAGCAAAGCGGCCTATGGTCAGGCTGAAGTATCATCGTCATGGAGCGCATATTTAGGATTTAGAAAATCATTCTTCAACAATAGCTTAAATTTGGCAATATACATGAACGATGTTTTCAACACCAACCGTACATGCTCAAAAATAGTAATTTCGGGGCGTGAAGCTTCTTTACAAGAGCGTGAATTTGAAAATATGAGAAGATTGGGCGTTTCATTCTCCTTTCGATTTAATTCAGGCAAAAATACTTCCGGCAAAGAGAATCGCAAATCTTGTATAGACGAGATGAATCGCGTAAATTTGTAGATAAATACCATATACACCGCAAATTATAACAAAAAGCAATGAAAATAGCGCCATTGATTTATGCCTCGATATTATTTCTACTGATCAGGCTTGTTAATGATGTACCTATGGGACACAATTATTTTACCCATTCAACAGAATTTATAGCAATTGAATTAATGGGGTTGATTGGAGGCTGTTATCTATATTTTTTTGCAGCAAACCGATGGATTAGAATTTGCGCCGACCGCCATATCCTCATTGCATTGGAGTATCTGGTTGTTGTCATATTTGCAGTCACGTTACCTGTCATGATAATGATAGTTTCCCATGAAACTCCGTTTTACGATTATCTGCCCGAATTTGTAATTCCTGTCACCATCACGCTTCTCATGTCGCTGTTGCTTTATACCATTCTAAAGTACGCCTATCAGAAACTACGGGAAAAAGAAGCACAGAACGAGAATGTAAAAACCGAATTGCGCCTGCTTAGGTCGCTATATCATCCCCACTTTCTGTTTAATATGCTTAACACTATATATTTCAGCATCGACGAGAATAACACTAAAGCTCGAAATACAATCGAACAGATGGCCGACTTTATGAGAATGCAACTATATGAGGATGATGAACCCATACCGATTGAGAGAGAAATTTTAGCATTGAAAAGCTACATTGAACTGTGTCGCACCCGTTATGGCGACTCGGTGGAAGTGTCGGCATCCATTGATGCCCGATATCCTCAAGATAGGATTCACCCTTATCTCCTGCTCCCTATTGTGGAAAATGCATTCAAACATTCGGGAGGCAACCCCAAACGAATCCATATCAACCTTATGCGATCGCCGGGAATAGTTGATTTCAAGGTTGAGAACACTCTTCCCGAAATGAAGCATGACAAAATCATGCATGATGCATCAGGAATCGGGTTAAAGGCTCTTAGGAGAAGACTTGTCCTTTTATATCCGGGCAGATATGATTTTGAGGAGAGCAGTGATTCAGGACTATATTCAACGCATTTAATAATTAGATTATGAATAATAACATCACTACATTGTCGTGTGCAATCATTGATGATGAACCCACAGCCCGCTACGGCATTGCGAGCTATATAAATCGCACTCCTTGCATCAATTGTGTAGGAGAGCTTCACGACATTCCTTCATTTGAAGCCTATCTTAAAACAAACAAAGCTCCCGACATTGTATTCATGGATATATGCATGCCTGAAATATCGGGACTGGATTTCATATCCAACTGCACGATTGATTCAGCGATAATAATAATTACCGCCTATGAACAATATGCCCTTAAAGGATATGAGCTTAATATTTCCGACTACCTCCTTAAACCTGTTTCCTATATCCGTTTCCAAAAAGCCATAGACAAGGTCCGTCAGTATCTTGATTTTAAGCGTAACGCCACAGTCGAGGATTATATATTCGTACGCTCCGACCGCATCATTCACCGCATAGATTTAAGGGACATAGTCTATATTGAATCTCTTGAGAATTATGTGCGCATAATGACTGTTTCCGATTGTATAATCGTGAGAACCACATTGAAGGATATGTTGAAAAGTCTTCCGGCCGAGAAATTTGTTCAGGTTCATAAATCATTCATAATCAACCTGACGCGCATAGGCAGCATCGAAAAGAACTTTATAACGATGAATCCGGTTGGAGAAATAAATATTTCCCGCAACTACAGGAAATATTTGTTTCAACTTATAGAGCCGGTACGACAATAAATGTTAACGGCAGGGCGGTCAATTGTTGTGTGATTTTCTTTAGCTCTTGAGGGAGCGATGGGGTTCCATCGTGACCGAAAGAGATTAAGAAAAGCGCCAACGAGTGGCCGAGGCGAAGGTAACTTTCGTCCCATCAAATAT
>Connie_p1__coassemble_869_pt1 | contig 94585 bp, 89 predicted proteins | sample Connie_p1__metabat2_low_PE_017 | metagenome-assembled genome bin Connie_p1 | reverse complement strand
CGCAAAGCGCCAAAGCGTGGAGCGAAGCGACTAAAACGAAAGAACGGGATTCGGATGGTTTCCGAATCCCGTTTAAAAGGTATTCAAATACCGGCGAAGCCGGTCGAATTTTTTTAGAATTAAAGACAGAATCGTTATGGGAAGAGTTATTGATTTTTTGAGAGAAAGTAACCGATGGAAGCATCTGTTAGGCGGATTCCTTGTAGGTCTGCTGGGAACGCATCCGGTGGTAGCCCTGTATGCAAGTGCTGTGGCGGCTTCCTGTTTGGAACTGAAGGATAAGCAGCATGGTAGCTGTTGGGACTGGATAGATTGGGGATTAACCGTGCTTGGCGGCGCTTTTGCTGCTCTTTTATGGTTATTCTTCTGAGCATTATAGACTTCTTTTTCTTTGAAATAAGTACCTTTGTAATTGGTAGAGCTTCCCGATAGTCCGTGTGGTCTATCGCGGGTACAACAATGCGAACGCGAATGGCGGTGTGTCGAATGCGAATGCGAATAACGATGCTTCGAATACGAATGCGAATATCGGCTCGCGTCTGGAAATCTAATTAATCGGCGTACAGCACCGGGGACGTGTCCCCGAAGCGGTGCCGAGGGAAGCAAGCCACAGCAACAGCACCCATTAGGGTGGAAAGCTGAAAAATCACGCGTCGGGTGGAGTTTGGTAGGCTGTTATCAGTTCGAAGAAGTCAGGCCCGGGGAAAGGAAGGCCCTTATCTTCCGTATTAACAAACCAACAGCAGAACTGTATGCGCAGGGAAGGATATATCATAGAGGAAATCATCGAATACTCCAATATGTCGGAGGCATTCGATGCCGTACTGCGCGGAACGGATCGTAAAAGGTCAACGCAGGGACGGTATCTGCTTGCCCATAGGGAGCAAGTTATCGCCAAATTGACGGAGGCCATTGCAAGCGGTTCTTTTCAGCTTGGCGGATACCATGAAAGAGAAATCGAGGAGTATGGGAAAAAACGCACCCTGCAGATTTTATCCATGTATGACCGCATCGCGGTATATGCCGTAATGAACGTGGTGGACCGTCACCTGCAGAAACGCTATATCCGGACTACCGGGGCCAGCATTAAACGTCGTGGCACTCATGATCTGATGAATTGCATACGTACCGATTTGCAAAAAGACCCGGAGTACACGCTGTATGCCTACAAGTTTGACATCCGCAGGTTCTACGACAATGTGCGGCAGGATTTTGTTATGTGGTGCTTCCGCAGGGTGTTCAAAGACGAAAGGCTGTTGGTGCTGCTGGAGCGGTTCGTGACAATGCTGCCGGAGGGTATCAGCTTTGGACTGCGCAGTTCACAAGGAGCAGGCAACCTGCTTCTGTCTGTATTTTTAGACCACTATCTGAAGGACAGGTACGGGGTTCGTTATTACTACCGCTATTGCGATGACGGACTGGTACTCGGTAAAACGAAAGCGGAATTGTGGAAGATTCGTGATGTTATTCACGGGCAAATGGAGAAAATAGACTTGGATATTAAGCCGAATGAACGGGTATTCCCTGTAGAAGAAGGCATTGATTTCCTTGGTTATGTTATTCGTCCTGACTATGTAAGATTGCGGAAACGTATCAAGCAGAAGTTTGCCCGGAAGATGCACGAGGTAAAATCGAGAAAAAGACGGCGGGAATTGATTGCCAGTTTCTACGGCATGACGAAACACGCCGACTGTAATAAGTTGTTTAAAAAATTAACAGGCAAAGAAATGAGAAGTTTTAAAGACTTGAATGTCGCTTACAAGCCGGAGGACGGCAAGAAGCGATTTCCCGGCGTGGTGGTAAGCATCCGGGAACTGGTAAACTTACCGATTGTAGTGAAGGACTTCGAGACCGGTATCAAAACCGAGCAGGGAGAAGACCGCTGTATTGTGGCCATCGAAGTGAACGGCGAGGCAAAGAAATTCTTCACCAACAGCGAGGAAATGAAGAATATTCTCGCACAAGTGAAAGAAATGCCGGATGGCTTCCCGTTTGAAACGACCATCAAGACAGAGACCTTCGGCAAAGGTAGAACCAAATATGTGTTTACATGAGAAGAGTTGAAGGAAGTGCCGGTGTTTCGCTGATGGAATGCACGAACCCGGTTAAAGACAGATGGCGCATCCGCTGGGATGTGCAGGAGAAAGAGAACGGCTCTGCTTCCTACATGGAAGAGGAGTTTAACCATAAACCTACCGGCGAGGAAATTCGCACATTGGTTATGTCCTGGTATAACAGCCAGACTGATGCAGCTATCCTGTCCGGATTCACCTATAAGGGTGCTCCTGTATGGCTTTCTGTGGCGAATCAGTACAACTATAAGGCAGCATACGATTTGGCCGTTCAGACGGGCGGAGAAACCCTGCCAGTGACGTTTAAGTTTGGTTCGGATGAACAGCCCGAATACTATACTTTTACCCAGTTAGATGAGCTGAAAGACTTCTATACAAAAGCAGTAGGATTCATTCAGAAAGTTCTGGCTGAAGGCTGGATAAAGAAGGATAAATTCAAATTGGATTTGTACCGGATTGAGTGATTGAAAATCCCGATAAAAAAAGCCCCCGGCCTGTTAAATAGTCGTCTCACTTACTATAAAACCAAAAACGCTCAGGGCGCACGACCGGGGGCCAATACCCTCGTTCGCGCTCTGAGCGTTTGTATTTTTTTGGATGGCGAAATATTCGCCTAATAAGTGAGACATTGCAAATGTACAAAAATGATTGGATATGACATTATTTGAAGCACTAAAATTTAATAGGAAGCCCCTCGAAATGCTTATAAGTTTAGGCGGAAAACAAGATGATCTTCGATATATAGACCTGTATTCGGAGTACGAAACGATGAAAGACCAGGGTGAAAAGACCACTTATACAGTGGCATTCTTGGCACAGAAGTATTCAGTAAGTGAACGTAAGGTGTATGACATTATCAAGCGATTTGGAAAGCACTGCACGCTCTGTGCAGTGTGATTTGAGTATCTGACATACCTTATGCTGTCTGATGAGGCTACCTTTGCACAAACCAAAAATGAAATAGCTTATGAATAAGTATTATCAGACATTAGAAAAGATACTCCAATATGGGAAGACCCAAGAGAACAAGAAAGGGCACATAAAGTATCTATTAAACGAGAGACTCATCCTATCGCCAGCTGATTTACTTGATATATTTGAAAGCCATGGTATAGCAAGAAAGAAGCTGAAAGAGGAATTAAAACTATTTATGCAGGGCATCCGGGATGTGGAAAAGTACAAGGAGGCAGGTATTACCTGGTGGGACTATTGTGGCCATACCCTTGTGAATAGCTACCCAACTTATTTTGAAAAGCTGCCACCGCTTATTTCGAAAATAAACAAGGAAAAACGTAATAGTAAGAACTATGTCCTGTTCCTTGGTGAAACAGGCGTGGAAAGCAATCAAGCGCCTTGCCTTAGCCTTGTACAGTTTCAGATAGATGATGGGGAACTGGTCGTATCAGCGTATCAGAGGAGTTCTGATGCCAGCCTTGGGCTCCCAGCTGATATTTATCATTTGTATCTAATGACAAGACAGATAGAACTGCCTTTGAAATCCATTACACTTGACCTTGGCAATGTGCACATATATGAAAACAACATAGACAAAACAAAGGAACTTCTTTCTGGAGGTGAAAATATTAAATTTGAATTGAACGTATGACGAAAATGAATCTGTCGGCACCGCTGCCATTTGTGGGCCAAAAAAGAATGTTTGCTAAAGAATTTATTAAGGTTTTAGAGCAGTTCCCTGATGACACTGTTTTCGTAGATCTGTTTGGTGGCTCAGGCTTACTTTCCCATATTGCAAAAAGGATGAAACCTGCTGCCACTGTTGTCTATAACGATTTTGATAACTACCGATTTAGATTGGCTCATATTCCACATACAAATAAGCTTTTATCTGACATTAGAGCGCTGGTAGGGGATTCGGTACCCAAACATAAGGCAATCAAAGGAAAGCTGAGGGAATGCGTTTTAAAGCGTATTAAAGAAGAGGAAGAGAGTGTGGGATACGTCGACTTCATTACTCTATCGTCATCCCTTATGTTCTCTATGAAATATAAGTTGTCCGTGGAGGAAATGAGCAAGGAAGTGCTTTATAACAATATCCGTAAGACTGGATACCCTGAATCATTGGACTATTTAGAAGGGCTGGAAATCGTTTCATGCGACTATAAAGAGGTCTATAATCAATATAAAGACGTACCTAGAGTGGTGTTTTTAATTGACCCTCCTTATCTATCCACTGATGTCGGAACGTACAACATGTATTGGCGTATGTCTGATTACTTAGATGTTTTAAAAGTCCTCGAAGGTCATTCATTCGTTTATTTTACATCAAACAAATCATCTATAATTGAATTGTGTGAGTGGATTGGGGCAAATAAAACCATCGGAAATCCATTTGAAGGCTGCACAAAAAGAGAATTCAATGCCCACATGAATTATTCTTCAGGATACACAGATATAATGTTATTCAAGAAGCAAGATTCTTACATTGAGAAAATGGCAGCTTAAATATGTTGCTCGATTTCCATTAGAATGCCATTCTAAAAGTGTTCTTACGAAAGTATAAAGCCGGAACAGAGGTTTCATTAACCTTTTGTTCCGACTTTATAAGTGTTGTGCGCAGCCTTTTTTTTGAACGCTTCGTTTTGTTCTTTTGCCTGAAAATTGAACGCTTCGTTCCGGATTCGGCTGAAATTTGGATTTGCGGATTATATATACGTATTCGGGAATAACTACATCAGATCCAAGCGTCAGTCCCAAAGCATCTGAAAAGGTGACAACGAAATGGTATAACGCTACCCATTAATTGAATTTCAAGGATTCTATAATGACAAAATTGATGTGTAAACCAACTATCGTGTTTTACGTGTTGTTCAATACATTGAATCATAGTGGGTACTTATTCTTGATTTAGAAGAAAAATAATCGAATTAAATAGAACTAAAAGACACTAAAAATACCAAAATAGATTGCTCTCGGTTGGTTCAAGTTTCTCTATTAGTACATTTTTAGTACACTTTTGATAATGTAACATATTGATTATCAATAATTATATTCTATATAATCAAAACATCGAATATCCTGCATTTCAAGCGCATTGGGACGCAGATATTTGAACAGCAGATACAGCTCCGTCAGAGAATTGGAGATTGTGGTACCGGAAAGGAATGTGGCGCCGAGGTCTTTGCCTGTACGCTCCTGAATGGTGCGGATTGCGAACAGCAGGTTAAGCGCACGGTTACTGCCCTCGGAGTTGCCCAATCCCGCAACGCGGTTATGACGGGTGTTGAACGTGAGATTTTTGAAACGATGGCTTTCATCAACCAGTATATGGTCGATGCCCATGCTTTTGAAATCCACCACGTCGTCACGCTGCCTTTCAAGACGGTAGCGCACTGTTTCCAACCTTGCTTCAAGATTTTTCTTTCTTGCTTCCAGACCTTTCAGCATACCCACCGATATATCCTTTCCTTGCTGACGCACAACATCAAGATTTTCTTCCACGGTGTCGAGTTCCTCCTGCAAGATACGTTCCTGCAATTCCTCTGACTGCGGTAATTTGCCAAACTGATCGTGCGACATTATCACACAGTCATAGTCATTGTTCTGGATATTGCGGAAGAAACGCTGACGGTTCTCCATAGAGAATGACTTTTCATCGGCATAAAGTATCCGGGCATTAGGATAGGCTGTCTGATAAGTCTGGGCAATTTCCGCAACATTGGCTTTCATGCCGATAATCATCGGTTTGTTTGCCATGCCAAGACGCTTCATTTCATGTGCTGTTATGCACATTATCAGCGTTTTACCCGTACCAACCTCGTGGTCGCATATCCCTCCGCCGTTCTGTTTCAGCATCCATACGCAGTCTTTCTGCGACTGATATATTGAGCTGATACCGAACTGTTCTCCCAACATTTTCATGTTGAGGTCAGGAAATGTCTGATGTGAGCCGTCGTAGTGCGGACGCACGAAACAGTTGAACTTGCGGTTATACAATGCCACAAGTTTATCCTTGAAATCGTCCGTCTGCTGTTCAAGCCACTCGGTAAAACCGTTGCGTATCTCGTCAATCTTGGTATGGGCAAGCTGGATAGCCTCGGCATCGGGCACCTTTATGTCGTTGCCCTTATCGTCTTTGCCGATTGACTTTGTAATATCCGGCACGGTGTTCTGCAAGGCATGTTTCAACAGGTGCATACCGTCGTAAGTGCGGTATTGGCCCCTTACCTTGAACTCATCGGTAATCTTTGTGGTGTATGACGCATTGGTTACGGAATACTCATCAAGCGATGGTGAATAGGCTATCTTGATGTCGGTTTCATAAAGATAGCTCATGTACTTTGCATATATACCCGTCGGTATCCAGCGCTCCCCGAAGTTGAAATCAAGCTGCTCAAAGCGTATCGGTTCGGGATATGCCTCCTTGAGTGCGGCAAGCGATTCATTTATTCTAATGTCGTCGGCCTCATGGTCGGTTATCCACCGCTCGATCTGTTCAGCTTTGGCTATCACGTTTCCGGCTATGAATTTGTCGGAAATCTCATAATTGTTGACAAGCGGATTGTAGAATATACGTCCTTTAAGGTTATCAACCAGTTCATCTTCCGTCATATCCACAAGACGGCTCATGTAGCCGAGGTCAACGGCCCCGAACTTGTTGAGCGATGCAGATAACGCCTCAATGGGCGAATCCACCGAGGTAAGCTCGTCAATAGAGAAAGATACCGGGTGGTCGAAAATATCCGCCTTGACAAACATTCCGTTTTCACCGCGCTCCAATGCCAGAGCGTCACAGCCGTTTGAGTCCATGCGGATAAATTTCACATTCGCCTTTTCATTGAGGTAGCCGTAACGCTTTACATACTCGTCATAATACTGATTGAGGTGCTCGCGCAGATGTTCACTCGGCTCATGCGTCTTCGCCTCGTAATCATAGAGCTGCTGATATGTGTCGGACAGGGTGATGTATAGCAACGCACGTTTCATCTGTTCCGGTTTTAGCTGGAGCGGCGTGAATGTCGCTCCATTCTTATTTACATCGGAAAGAAAACCTACCTGCCCCTTGTCGCACACCATAGCACCTTCCTTATGGTAGGTCTGCAAATCCTCGGAGAAGGGACGCGGCGAAAGATCCGGTTCCGGCTCAATTTCTTCAAGCGGGATAACGGTTGTTTTCCGCACACCGGTATGGACACCCGGAATGAAATCGCCTTCAGTCATTTCGATATAGGGCACATCGGAATTTGCCTGCTGCGCGGCTTTATCCTCTTCTTCCTGCAACCTCTTTTCTTCAAGCTGTTGCTGGGCGATAGACATCATGGTTTCATAAAAACCGTTGATGGGCTGGTTATCCTCCCAGTTCAACGAGCCGTAGAATTTCAGTTCCTCGTCGGTGAGTTTACGGTTGCTGTTGCCGGAAACAGGTGTTTCCGACATCGTTCCCTTTTTGGCCGGAGATTGGGGCTGTTGTGGGTGTGACGCCGCTTTGGGTTTTTGCCCTTGTGCTTTTTGCCGCTGGTTGTGGCGTTTCTTCGCACCGGGTATCTCCACCAATTCACCGAAAAGATTATACATCATCACTTTCGGATCGGGATTATGTGTATAATCCGGTGTCGGAGCTTGATAGGTGTCTATTTCGGCGGGTTCACTTATGGACGAGGGCTGCGGTGTAGTGGTGTGGATTTCCTCTGCCTCCACATCTTCAATCTGCGGCTGTTCAGGCGGCAATGGCTCCTGTTCCGGTTTCTTTTCAACCGTCACATCATTTATAATGTGTGTTGTCTGCTGTTTGCCCTGATACAGCTCTATGTTCAGGTTGAGCGAAAACGCCATTTCCAATGCGCCGCGCATATCGTCACCTATGCCATCTACACCGCCGCCATGCTTATAGACATAAGCAGGCTTTCCGTATGGGTCGGTGTCGAGCTTGGAATCAGTGCAGATGATATGCTGGGGATTGTCGATGAAATAGCGGTTGGTGCTGACACCTGTACTTGCATCTTTTTCAGCAACCACAAAGGCTTCTTCCAACTTGCTCAATCCTTTTTTCGCGGAATTTTTCTGCAATACAATGACATCGCTGCCTACCTCGGTGTTGGCAGAATCTGTGAATGTATTGTTGGGCAGACGCAGTGCGCAGAGTAAATCGGCTTGGTTGACAAGTGCGCCACGGAGCAATGCGTTGTTGCCGTTCATAAGCCCCTGCGAGGTTATGAACGCCACAATGCCGCCGTCACGGGCCGCTTCCAGCCCTTTCAGGAAGAAATAATTGTGTATCATCTTCACCGACTGACGGTAAACGCCTATTCTGCTTGTCGCATATACCGGATCTGATACCGCAAAATCGCCAAACGGAATGTTTGACGAAACGACATCGAAATACCCGTTCTGTGATTTGTCGAGTTTTTCAAATCCCTCAATATTTACATGGCAGTTAGGATATAGTTTCGACAATATTTTGCCTGTCAGCAAGTCTTTCTCAAACGCTGTTATCTCCGCGTGCGGGTCAACCCATGTGAAGGCATCTACAAACGCTCCCGATCCGGCACTGGGGTCAAGAAATCGCTTGGGCGACACTCCGGCAAACTGGAGGCTCTGCGATATGGCTTCAACCACGGGCTTCGGCGTGTAGAATGCAGACAGCACCGACGATTTCAAGGAATCCATATAGCGGGCAAACTCCCTGTCGTCCTTTGAAAAATCGTGGATTAGCTGCCGCAACTCCACGGTGGGAGCGAACAGTTCAAGGTCGCTTTTATTCCATTTTGCGGCGTCGGAAATTTCGTTGGCGTCCTGCAATATACATTTCAAGCCACCGAATCCGGCATATTTTGACAGCAGTTCCCACTCGGCGTCGGAGGGCGCCCTGCGCTCAACATCAAGCTGAAACGCCGTGCGTATCGCCTCGATGTTGCCGCGCAGTTTCTCCTTGCGGTTATAACTCATCGCCGTCCAGTATTTCGTTTATGGCGGCAAGCAGTTCATAGCGCAACGGCGGGTAATCCTCTCTTGTGAGAAAATCCCCGTTCACCTCGTGGCGGTCGAGAATGGAATGGATTACCGGTTTGGTGAGCATATACAACGCCTTTACCTCCATTTCATCGGACGGGATACGGAGCCAGCAATCTTCCTCTATGATTGTATGTACCACGTCGTAGCGCGATACATACAAACCTTTAAGCAGTTCGCGCATGGCAAGCTCTTGGGCTATATGCTGTGGCTTGCCCTGAAGGAACAGTGTGACATAGGTGTCGAGTGCGTTGTCGGCCCGTTCTGCGATAAACTTGCGGTCAACGCTCTGCGGGAAATAATGGGCGGAAAGATGTGCTTGGAGATAAACTATATAATAGTTCAACTCCGAATATTCATCGTTGGGTTTCATAATCTGTATGGATTTAGTGGGTCTGTAATGGTGTTTTTCAGAATAGGCAAGAAAAAGGACACCGGGATCCCTCCCGATGTCCGACCACTAAATCCATGTCAAAAAATGATTTGAAAACAATTTATGACGATGAATCAGTGGCGAAGTTACGAATTTTTTCGCAAACGGGAGGTATCGGTATCCGGCTTTTCCTGTCATTCACCCTCAAATGGTGTAAAAGCGTCGATGACCTGTTTCACAATATGGTCGTAGATTCGCCGCTCTTTTCCTGTGAGGTCGGTGGGGTGCAGCCCGGTGGTAACTATGCCGTATGTTTCGTAAGCACCGTCGGGTACACCTTTGATTACGCAGCGTCGGCTGAGCTTTTTGAGGGCTTTCGCCTGTTCGCCCCAGCGTGAGTTGTAACGGAGCATACGCATATTGCGCTTCATGTTGCGCCATACGCTGTGAGGTACGCCGCTCTGAATATCGGACGGGAACGAAATCAGTTTCTTCAGGTAGAGGCGCAGCACTGCATTGGCTGTTTCGTCGTGGGTATAGCCGAACTCGGCAGATGATGTGACGAGCAGCGAGAGGAAGCTGGGCAGCACGGGATAATCGACCAGCTTTACCTCCTGACCGTTATATATTATCGGCGTTTCTTCGTCGTCCTCCTTGTTTTCGGTCGCTTTGAGAGCCAGTTGTGCCTGTTCCTCGGCCTCGGCTTCACGCCAGATTTCATCTTCTTCGAGGAATTTGTCGTAGATGACTTTGCTGATATATTGTTTGTAGCGTTCATCGTCGATGCGGGGATTGTAGATTGCCCCGCGGATGGCGCGGTTAGTCAGCACCGGGAGCCACGCACGGCAGGTCTTGACCGGCACGGCAAGATACCAGTAGAGGTTCCAAAAAACGAGGTCGCAGTAAGACGTCGGCATAGTGGCGTTGATTACAAGGCTGCTGTTTTTGAACAGCGCCTTTATAGCGTCGAGCCGGGCGAGGTCTTCCGCTTTCTTGTCGTAACCCACAACCTTGTCGTAGTCGCGCACGGCAAAATCGAAATTGTGGGCGTACACCTGCTGAGGTGTCATGCTGTCGGAGAGGATGAAGGGCTGCTTGGGATTGTAGCTTGCCTCGACGATGCTGCCGTTCGTCCATGTGACGGCATAGCCTTCCTTTGCATAGTGGTATTCTCCTGCGGGTGTTGCGCCGATTGCTCTTGCGATGTTGTCTGCCATAAGATGGCTGTCGGCGACTATGGTGATTATCTTTTCAGTTTTCATATTTGTTTGACATGAATTTGGTGGTTTGTAATTCTTGGATGGATTCAGTGGTGAGGTAAGGCGCAGGGAGTTCCGGACCTCCTTGCGTCTTTACCGGGAGGGATACGGTTCAGAAAACCGCAGTCTGTTTCAACGTGGATTCAGTGGTGTGGGGTGGCGTTACAGCTTCGGGCCTTTAGGCTTGCGCTGCTGTTTCTGCTGCTCATCGTTCTTGGGTTCTGTCTGACCCTTGTCGAGCGGTTCTTTCACGCCTTTTGTCGCTTCCTGCGTCTTACCGTCGTTGTTGACCGCAAGCTGTGTCTTGCTTTCGTTTGACGGTGTGATTTTTGTTGCGAGGCGGGGATCGTCAAGCGATGTTTCTGGGCGCTGCTTCTCTTTGTTGAAATAGAGATACACGGTGCAGGGCTTTCCCTTGTCGTCAACCATCTGGTCGAGCTTGGCGACATTGCCTGAAATATAGTCGTTCTGCTGCTGTTCGGTAAGCGGAATCTTGTTCCACTGTTTCAGCCGCTTTATGCCGCCGTCTTTGGTTATCCATGTGGAGCGTTTTTCGGTTTTTTCGCCTTCACCGGCTTTCTGCTCCTGCTTGTTCTCATTTTTCTGCGTGGTCTTCTGTGTGCGCTGCTTGGGCACAAACTCCACGCCGCGGCGTTCTGCGCTCACTTGGAGAGTGGCATGGTAGGTCTTGCCGTTCTTGCCGATAATCTCCTTGTTGGGGATAGCCATTCCGGTTTTAAGAAATTCTATCTCCTGATTGGAGAGCTTCGTTTTTCCGATTGTATCATTGATTTCAAGCGTCGAGGCAGGAAAATGATACATCTCATGGGTGTAGCGGTCGATGCTGACGTATGACGGGATAACCTCTCCGGTAGATTTGTCCACAAGGTCAACGACTTTTCCGAGGTTGCCCGTCGTGCGCAGGTTCTCCTTGTCCTCGTCGGTGAACTTGTATCCGTTGTATTCCTCGTTGAGATTGGGATACTTGCGGATAAGATGGGGCACGAGGTTGACTTTGCCCTGCTCATCGGTCTGGAACGACAGGCGTGCGTCCACCTGCTGAACCTTGCCGCCCACATCGGTGGTGATGGTGACAAGCGCCGATTTGCGGTTGAACAGCATTTCGCGCAGGTCGCCCGACTTTTCAAGCTGTTCTTTGTCAACACCCCAGCGTTCTTTCAGCTCCGCCCAGTCAATTTTGCTTTCGTCAACGGGCTTGTTCTTCTGTGTTTCGCTGATTTCATCGGAAGGCTTTACCTCGCGGTCTTCAAGCATCGACTTGTGCGTTTCGGGGTCTTTGAGCATTTCGCCCATTACCGGCGCCTCTTTTTCGTAGTTGTCGGCATCAACCTTGAAAAAGCTGAACATCGAGGGATTCTTGCACTGGCGCAGGAAATTCGACATGAAGGCTTCCAGCGGATTCTGCCGGATGTTGAATTTCACGAGGTCGGAGAGCTTGGCCGATTTTACATCGGACATTTTGGGTGTGCCGTCATCGTTCATGCCGGTCACTGCACCGATTTTCCCGCTTTCGTTGTCACGGGCAATCAGCACCTGATCTTTTTCTTGGGTCTGGTCTTGTTCCATAGAAATAAAGAATTTTGTTGTTTGACTTTGCACCGACAGGCGGTGCGGTTATTTTGGTGTATGTGTGTTGTGTGTATTTTATGCGGGTTACAGGTCAGCAAAGAAAGCCCTTACATCTGCGGGCAGATAATAGATTTTCCCGCGCTCTCCCTTACGGGTGAATGGAATCAGTTCCATTTTGCGGTAATTATACATCGTCTTGCGGTCGATGCCGTACTTTTCGCAAACCTGCTTTTCAGTCCACATCTTCTCATCGTCAATGATTCCGAAGCCTTTCAGAGCATCAAGGTATGACCGTTCCATTTGGCGAAGACGCTCCATAAAGGTGTTTTCAAGGCTCTTTATCATCGCCGACACCTGTTTCAGTTCGTAGGCATTCATAAGCGCGGACGGTTTTGATATGACAACTTTATTTTTTCAAATACCGCCGGATCCCATGTGAGATTGAATTGCCCGATTGCGGTCAAAATCGGCAACAGGAAATAATGTGTTTCCTTTCCATGTTTGACCCATTTGAATTTGTATCGGTCGCGTACTCGTTGGAGTTGTCTGGGCGACATAAGCAACAGCGATGCCGCCAGCGTCTTGGAGATAGGAGGTATCTCCATCAATTCTTCTTTTTCTTCTTTACGACGCTTTTCGTTTTTCTTCTCGGTTTTCAGCAATTCGAGTACAGATAGCGTCAACTCTTGGAGCGATTCTATCTTACGGCTCAAATATTCCAGTGTAATTGTTTCCATAATTCGTTCTTTGGATTTAGTGTTACGCTGGCAAAGTTCGGCAATAGCCAAAAGGTGCATTCGGGACGTTCCATGGAACATTCCACGTTTTTAACTCATGTTAACCTTTTCGTAAAGACACAAAGTGCCGGCTATTGATATGTAGCCAGCACTTTGTCAGTGGATTAGCTATACATCAACTAAATTGCGAGATTGCCGAGATTTTTTGAGAGTGTTTCCATGTCACGACTGATTTTGTCGTTGGTGATTCTGGCGTAGATTTGCGTTGTCTGAATGTTGGTATGGCCCAGCATCTTCGACACTGATTCGATAGGCACACCCTTACCAAGTGTCATTGTCGTTGCGAATGTATGACGTGCGAGGTGAAAGGTTATCTTCTTTTCGATTTCGCAAATGTCGCCGATTTCTTTAAGATATGCGTTCATCTTTTGATTGCTCAGGACTGGCAGGATTTCACCGTCTTGGAATTGCCCTTCGTACTTTTGGAGGATTTTCTCCGCTATAGGCAGGAGTGGCACATTCACGTTGGTCTTGGTTTTCTGACGGTGAGTTACTATCCACAGGCGACCATCGAACATTTTTTTGATGTTGTCTGCCCTCAATGCGGCTATATCGGCATAAGCCAATCCGGTATAGCAGGCGAATATGAACACATCGCGCACTTGATCGAGCCGCTTGATGGATATTTCTTTTTTGGCGATGGCGAGAACTTCATCTTCCGAGAGGTAGCCACGGTCAACCTTTTCTTTCTTCATCTTGTGATTGAGATACGGATCGCGGAAAGCGATACCCTCACGCTGTGCTTTCAACAGCACCATGCGGAAAAGTTGGAGAAACTTGTAAACGGTGTTCTGCCCGCACTTGTATCGGGTAGCGAGGAAAACCTCAAAATCTACAAGGAATTTTTGTTTCAGTTCTCGCAGGGGGATGTCGGAGATATTGTATTTCTCTTTCATAAACTCCACCACACGACGGTAGCAGCGTTCATATTTCTGATAGGTCTTGTCGCTGCGGTTAATCCCTATCATCTTCTTGGTGTCTTCAAGAAACTCCTTATATAAAGGAATAAGGGATTCAGCTTTGGCGGTAATGCCCATATAGGCATTCTTCACCATTTCTGCGGTCACATAGCCATGACGCTGTTCAAGGTCATAGTAGTGTCGTTTAAGGAGAACCTGAATATCCGACAGCTTGCCGTTAAGCTCCTTTATTTTGGCGGTCTTGCCTATGGCTCTGCCACTTTTGGAATCCCAGATTTCGGGATTGACAGCAAGTTTGGTAGAGAACATTTCCCTTTCTCCATTGACGGAAAGGCGCACCATTATACCCCCTTCCCCTTGCTTGTTCAGTTGTCCTCTCCTGATGTAGAAGAGAATGTTGAAGGTGTTCTGTTTCATCTTAAATCATTTTTTATTTCAATGCTGGATTTAGTGTTCAGCATTGAAACGATTAGTGAATAATTTGAGTTGAGACAGATTCAAGCCAATGGAGGACACGTTACGGACAAAATGTTTACGCGTCAGACACCGGACATCGGATTTCCGATGTTTGAACAAGTTGTATTGATGTATATCGCATATTATCAATGCGTTACAACGCTACTTGCTACAAATTAGCTACACATTTGTCCAATTTGATGATTTTGAGCTTAAATTTGGCTGATTTATGACCGTTACAGTCCGATGTGCGTCTTTGTAAATTGTGCCATATCAGATTGTTACAGTCGGATTTGCTACACACTTGCTACATTTTCGGCATCTTCAAAAGTGTGTAGCCAATTTGTAGCAAATAAATGTCCGGAATGCCGTTTTCGTGGGCTTTCGTGCGTCCGGCGTAATTGGCGTAAGGGCACAAAAAAACCACGGAACTTGTTGATAGTCCGTGGTTTGTCTTGATTAAGCCGACTTTTGTCCGCTTAGGTTGCGGAAAGACAGGGATTCGAACCCTGGGTACCCGTAAGGGTACAACGGTTTTCGAGACCGTCCCGATCGACCACTCCGGCATCTTTCCTTGGAGTTTTACGGCGACAAAATTACAAATTGTTTTGGACGCTGCAAAATAGTTTTGCGTTTTTTTTGTCACTTAATTCCTATCGTCGTTAATAACTCGCTGACAGCTTGCGATATATTGTCGGTGTGTCGATTGAGGCATTTTATGAACAATGACCCGATTATGGCTCCCGATGAGTTGTCGAAGGCTTCTTGCAGTGTCGCGGGGTTGGATATTCCGAATCCTATGAGCCTGTTGTGCTGTAGCGGCATGCGGTTGATGCGCTTGAAATAGGCTATCTGTTCATCGGTGAAGCGATCTTTGGTGCCGGTGGTCGATGCCGATGAAACCATGTAGATGAATCCCGAGCAGTTTTTGTCGATCAACTGGATGCGTTGTTCATCGGTTTCGGGGGTGATGAGCATTATTATGGGTATGTCGTACTTATCGCAAAGGGCTTTGTAGTCCGACATATATTCGCCAAACGGCAGGTCGGGAATTATCAATGCGTCTATACCCACTTCCTTGCAGCGTTCAAACAGTCGCTCGATTCCATATTGAATCATGGGATTAAGGTAGCCCATCAACACGAGCGGTGTGTCGGGTGCTTCCTTTCTTGCCTCGGCTATTTGCGACAAGAGCAGCTGCAGGTTCATGCCGTTGTTGAGTGCCACGGTCGAGCTGTGCTGTATGGTCTTGCCGTCGGCCATCGGGTCGGAGAAGGGTACGCCTATTTCAATCATGTCGACGCCTTGTGAGGCAAGTTGCTTTATTATTTCGCCGGTTGAGTCGATGGCGGGGAATCCGGCGGTGAAGTACACTGACAGGATATTATTTTGTTTTCTCCCAAAAAGGTGTTGCAGTCGGTTCATTTTCGTTGAATTTTCTTAGTGAAAGGATGAAGTTGATTAATTTGTGGAGGTCTTTGTGGCCAGGTCTTGACTCAAATCGGCTGTTTATGTCGATTCCGGCCATTCCCGGACGCATTGCATTGACTATCGAGTCGACATCGTCGGGGCCTATGCCTCCGCTTAACATGTAGGGAATGGATAACGGATAGTCGTCGAGAAGCTGCCAGTCAAACTTGCGGCCTGTGCCTCCATGTGACGATGGCGTTACGTTGTCAAACAGGAACATGTCGACGCTTCCGTCATATTGCTGAAGGCTTGTCCAGTCGATTTCGCTGCCTACGCTTACGGCCTTGAACACTGTAAGTCCGCTGTCGCGCAGCCGGCGGCACAGTTCGGGCGATTCCTCACCGTGGAGCTGGACTATCTTGAAGCTGTAACGGTTGCAGATATCGATTATGTGGTCGTAATCGTCATTTACAAATACGGCGACGGGTCTTATGAAGCCGGGAAGCGACATTACTGTCATGGGATCCAATTCACAGGCGTTGCGAGGCGATTTGGGATAGAAAATGAATCCCATAAGCATAGGTGCCAGCGATGCGACTTGGGCGATGTTGTCGGGCTCGCGCATGCCGCATATCTTAATCATCATCTCGCTGTGGCGAGGAGTGGGGAATGTGGATTTATTCTGTTGCATTGATTAAATCTTTAAGAGCGTTGCCGGGGTGTTGATGCTTCATGAATGTTTCGCCTATCAGGAATCCACGATAGCCGACATCGCGAAGCCTATGAATTTCGGCGATGGAGGAGAGGCCGCTTTCAGCCACCTTTACAATGTCGTCGGGGAGGGCCGATGCCATTCGGAGCGAAACATCGGTGTCGGTGACGAATGTCGATAGATTGCGATTGTTGATTCCCACCATGTCGACCTCGGGATTGAATCGGTCGAGCTCATCCATGTCGTGCAGCTCAAGCAGCACTTCCATTCCCAATTGATGGGCAGTGTCGGTGAACTTCACGATGTCGTTGAATGACAGGATTGATGCTATAAGTAGTATGGCATCGGCACCATATATCCGAGCCTCGAATATCTGGCATGAATCGACTATGAATTCCTTACGCAGCAACGGTAGCGAAGTGCTTTTTCGGGCAAGAGCCAGGTCGCCCAATGCGCCTCCGAAATATACGGTGTCGGTGAGAATCGAGCATGCAGCGGCACCTGATTTGGTGTATCCCTTTACTATCTCGTCGGCTACTGCACCGGGGTGGATGTCGCCGCGTGACGGCGAGCGACGCTTGAATTCGGCAATTATTCCAACTTCATTATCGGTGATGCTGCGGCTCATCGACACCGGTGTGTAGACCGACTTTGTGGCATGGGACAACGCCTTGTCGTAAATTCCGAGCATGGCCCTGGCTTCTATCTCGCGACGCTTGTTGTCGACTATTGCATTGAGTATTGAATTCATCGTTGTTAGTTGTTTAGTTGGACAAATCGTTCAAATGCGCTTAGGGCACGGCCGCTTTTTATCGAGTCGGTGGCCTGCTCTATGGCATCGTTAAGCTCAATCTCGGGTTCAAGCGTGACAATTGCGAACGCGGCATTGGCTATGACGCAATTGAGCTGAGCTTCGGTCGCCGTATTGTGCAGCACATTGTCGAATATTTTCGCGGCGTCTTCAATGGAATTTCCTCCCGACAGCTCCTTTTGAGCGATTCGGCTCCATCCAAGCGATTCAGGAGTGTAGATGCGCTCGCCTTGTGATGACGCAACCTTGAATGGCGAGGTCAACGATATTTCGTCGTATCCGTCAAGGGAGTGTACGACAGTGCAGTTTATGCCTTCAAGCTGGGCGATGTAGTTGTATAATCGGAGCAGCTTGAGGTTGTAGACACCCAGCAGCTGATGCTTCGGCAGGGTGGGATTGACAAGCGGTCCGAGCATATTGAAGAATGTTCTTACACCGAGCGATTTCCTCACGGGGCCTACGCTTTTGAGTGCCGGACTGAAGAACGGTGCATGCAGATAGCACACTCCGCTTTCATCGAGCGATTTGCGAAGACGGTCGGGGTCGCTCGTGAACTTGACTCCGTGCTGTTCCAGCACATTTGACGCTCCCGATATTGAGCTTGCGCCATAGTTGCCGTGCTTGATGACCTTGCGGCCTGTGCCGGCGACAACAAAGCATGTCGCGGTCGAGATGTTGAAGGTGTTTTTGCCATCACCGCCGGTGCCTACGATGTCAATCGATTTCACATCGTCGAAGTCCAATGGCCGCCGGCGCTCAATGAGTGCATCGCGGAAGCCGATAAGCTCGTCAAGAGTTATGCTGCGCATGAGATATACAGTCATGAACGCCGAGAGCTGAGACTCGTTATATCGTCCGTCGGCAATGTTAAGCAGCACATCGCGTGCCTCATTGCGCGAAAGGCTCTTGTGTTCAAACATTTTATATAATAGATCCTTCATCGTTAGTCGTGTTTTAATGATTAATCCAGTTCCTTATTATAGTGTCGCCTGACGGGGTGAGTATTGATTCGGGATGGAATTGTACTCCCCGCACATCGTATACCCGGTGACGGATGGCCATGATGTTGCCGTCGCTGCTCATTGCTGTCACTTCAAGATTGTTGTCGGGGAAATCCTCACGGTCGACGACCCAAGAGTGATAGCGCCCAACTTCTATCTTATCAGGAAGCCCTTCAAACAGGTAGTCGCTTGCGGTTATGTCGATTGTCGACTGAATGCCGTGATATACTGTCGATAGGTTTTTGAGTCGGGCTCCGAAGCATTCGCCTATGGCCTGTTCGCCGAGGCATATTCCGAGTATCGGTTTTACCGGTGCGTAACGCTTGAGCAGCTCCGGCAGCACACCGGCTTCCGACGGTATGCCCGGTCCCGGCGATATTATTATTTTGTCATATCGGTCGATGTCGTCGAGCGATATTTTGTCGTTGCGTATTACATCGGGGGTTATTCCCATTTCTCTTACCGAGTGTACGATGTTGTAAGTAAACGAGTCGTAGTTGTCAAGTATCAATAGTTTCATTGCGTTTCGGTTTTTACGGGTTAATGTCCGAATGTTTCGGCATACTTCACTGCGTTGAATAGTGCGCCTAACTTGTTGTTGGTTTCCTGAAGCTCGTTTTCGGTAATGGAATGTGCCACGACTCCGGCTCCGGCTTGTGAATATAGAGTGTTGTTATAGCTGAGGAAACTCCTTATTGTAATGGCCTGGTTTAGGTCGCCGTTGAATCCTATGAATCCTATGCAGCCGCCATATATCATGCGGTTGTGAGGCTCGATCAAGTCGATAAGCTGCATGGCTTTTACCTTTGGTGCTCCGCTTAGTGTTCCGGCGGGGAATGTGTCGGCAAACAATCTATAGGGATTGGTATTCTCGGGAAGTGTGGCATGAACTCTTGATACCATGTGTATGACATGGGAGTAGTATTGAATTTGTCGCAGGAACTCTATATTGACGCGTCCGCCGCTTCGGCTGAGGTCGTTGCGTGCAAGGTCGACGAGCATTATGTGTTCGGCATTTTCTTTCTCGTCGACAAGCAGAGCCTCGGCAAGTTCATGGTCACGTGCATCGTTTCCGGTGCGCTTGAATGTGCCGGCTATCGGGTCAATGTAGGCGTCATGTCCGCTGATGCGCAGATGAGTTTCGGGTGAGGAACCGAAAATGCGGAATGAACCGAAATCAAAATAGAACAAATAGGGTGACGGGTTGACGCAACGTAACGCACGGTAAACATTGAATTCATCACCTGAGAAGGTTTGGGAGAATCGGCGTGACAGTACAATCTGGAACACATCACCTCGTAATGCGTGGGCGATTCCCCGCTGCACCATAACCTTGTACTCTTCGTCGGTAATCGGTGACGATGCCGCGCCTGTAGTGCTGAATGAGTACTGGGCCATGTTGTTATTGTGCAAGATGCTTATTATCTCGTCGATTCCCGATTCGTCACCGTCGGACAGATGCTCGTATATCGTCATCTGATTCTTATAGTGGTTCACCGTTATTATATAGCGGTATAACACATATTTCATATCTGGTATTCCGGTGAAACAGCAGTCCTTGCCGTGAACAGGTACGCTCTTTTCAAAGTAACGCACGCAATCGTAGCCTGTGTAGCCGAAAAAGCCGTTGGCCCCGGGCGATGTTTCTCCTGCGATGTCGTAGGACTCGATATAATCGCGAAGCATGTCGACAACATCTGTGTCGTCGGTCACTTCAATGCGTTGTGACGAACCGTCGGGGTAGGTGGCTATTATGGCTTCATCGACGACTACAAATGAGGCTATGGGATCGACACCGATATAGCTTATGGAGTTTTGCGATGTGTGATAGTCGGAGCTTTCAAGTAGTGCCGACTCGGGATAGAGGTCGCGAATCTTAAGGTAGATGCCTACCGGAGTTTCCAGGTCGGCAGGAATCATGCGCGATTTTACAATGAGGTTGTATCGTTTCATCTTGTCAGTGAGTTTTAATATTTGTCTTTATAAGCCATGTAGGTGTGCATGTCCTTGTCGCCGCGCCCTGAGAGGTTTACTACCACTATATCATCGGGCTTGAAGTCCATTTTGTCGAGAGCTCCGAGAGCGTGGGCCGATTCAAGAGCCGGAATTATGCCTTCGATGCGTGTCAGCCTGAATGCCGCTCTCAGCGCTTCGTCGTCGGTTACGGGCAGTACTTTTGTGCGGCCTGTTGATGCAAGATAGGCATGCAAGGGGCCTATGCCGGGATAGTCAAGACCTGCCGATATGGAGTAGGGTTCTATTATCTGTCCGTCGGGTGTCTGCATCACCAATGTGCGTGCACCGTGTATTATGCCCTCGGTGCCTGCCTGTATTGTTGCAGCAGTCTTGTCGGTGTCGACACCCAGTCCGGCTGCTTCGGCAGCTACAAGTTTTACATCGGGATTGTCGATGAAATGGTAGAAAGCACCTGCGGCATTGCTGCCTCCGCCCACACAGGCTATTACGTAATCGGGATTTTCGCGACCTATGTGTGACTTGAGCTGTGACTTTATCTCCTCACTTATTATTGACTGGAATCGTGCTACCATTTCAGGGTAGGGATGAGGTCCCACGGTGCTCCCGATGACATAAAAGCTGTCGGGGTTGCAGCACCAGTCGCGTATGGCTTCATTTGTAGCATCCTTTAGGGTCATGTTGCCGCTTTCGACCGGAATCACCGTAGCTCCGAGCATCTTCATGCGCTCTACGTTGGGCTGCTGTCGTGCTACATCGGTTGCTCCCATGTAGACTACACATTCAAGTCCCATGAGCGCGCACACAGTTGCTGTGGCTACACCGTGTTGTCCGGCTCCGGTTTCGGCGATGATGCGCTTCTTGCCCATGCGCATTGCCAGCAGCACCGAGCCTATGGCGTTGTTTATCTTGTGAGCGCCTGTGTGGTTTAGGTCTTCACGCTTAAGGTATATGTTGGTGTTGTAAAGTTCGCTCAGTCGGCCGGCGCGATACAGCGGTGACGGACGCCCTACGTAGTCGCGCATCAGGTCGTTGAACTGTTGATTGAATTGCGGGTCGTCGATATAGCGATAGTATGCTTCGGTGAGCATCTCCACATTGTGGTGCAGGATTTCGGGAATATAGGCTCCACCGAATCGGCCATAATATCCGGCATCGTTTACCGGGAGGGTGTGATGATGGTAGTTGTTCATTGTTTTTTTGCGTTTTGCCGTAATAGTGATGTTAATAAAAAAGCCATCGATGTAATATCGACGGCTCTCTAAAGTGCAGTTATGTATTTAATTGTAGATATTGATCAACTATAACATATCATTGCCATCGATATTTGTTACCGATGTGCCACCAATGATTTATGTTGTATATATATGACATGATTAATTGTTTTATGCTGCAAATATACAGTTGTTTTTATTAAAATACAAATTTTAGGGGCAAAAGTTTAATTATTTTCGATATTTTGTCGTGTTTCAGTGCTTTTGTTAATATGTAATGCATAAATATGCAAATTTCAATGTTGGAGAAATAGTTTCGGAGCGTTGAACAATTTAGTTAGTCCTGCGTTATTATAGTATAATTGGAAAAATAAATTTTATAATTTGTATTATGGATAATAAAAGCATCAAAGGTACACGTACTGAGCAGAATCTGCTTAAGTCATTTGCCGGTGAATCGCAAGCTCGCGGTCGTTACACAATATTTGCCGAAGTAGCCAAGAATGAAGGTTATGAGCAGATAGCCGCTATATTCCTTGAAACGGCTGAGCAGGAATATGCTCATGCCAAGAGTTTCTTCAGCTATCTTGATGAAGGAATGCTTGAGATAACCGCGTCATATCCTGCAGGACCTATTGGCGATACGGCACGTAACCTGCGTGAAGCTGCTGCCGGTGAGCATGAGGAGTGGTCAGACATGTATCTTGAGTTTGCACGTGTTGCACAGGAGGAGGGATTCCCTCGCATTGCTTCACACTTCAAACTTGTTGCACAGGTGGAACAGGGTCATGAAGCCCGTTACCTGAAGCTGCTCGAACGCGTAGAGAGCGAAAGCGTGTTCCGTGACGCGGAGGAAGAGGAATGGCAGTGCCGTTACTGCGGATATATCCATAAGGGTAAGTCTGCTCCCGGCAAATGCCCGGTATGCGGAAAGGAACAAGGCTACTTTGAGCGTAAGAAAAATAATTATTGATAAATAGTTAATCTGTTTTGTTGGAATATGTGCAATGCCCGGAAAGCGATATGCTTCCGGGCATTGATATTTATGTGGGAATGTGATCGAGGGTGGGATGTTGTTGAGGTGAGTTGATTGTGGAAAACGGCGGCTTTTGAGCGATTAATATTTTTTAAGATAAAAGAATAGGGGATAATCGGGCTTTTATATTCTTAGGGGTAAACGATAAGCATTGGTGTCGGGCACGTGGCGATGCTGATGGGAAATATAACCAATCAAAATCAATCAAAGATGAAAAGATGTCTATGCATATTGTTTTCAGTTTTTATCATTGCTAATGTGTGGTGTCAGGAGGATTCCAACCGAGTAGGTGTAAACTTAGGCATTGACGGTGATAATTATAATGTGGGATTCTCCTATCACTATATTGTTGACAAGCACATCGGAATCGGCGGAAGCCTTGGTGTGTGGGGCGAAATATCGGAAGCAGGACTTCTGTTTGATTTGTTTGGCGGTTATGATGATTGTTGCTGCAATCACTATTATAATGATTATGCGCAGAACACATCGCTCTATATTGAGCCGTCGATTGTAATTGATACAGCGCCGATTTTTCGGATAGGCAATGCGGGAATAGGACTAAACATCACGCCATCGGTGAGATTTAGCACCAACCACTACTGTACTATCTATCGCCAGACGGGCAAAAAATGGCAGGAGGTTGAATATAAATGTAACAACGTGTCATTTGGAGTGTTGGTGGGACCTACATTGCGGTTAGGACCGGCATTGATAACGTTGGCTTACAAGATTTCAAATCTTGACACCAACCGCGTCTATGAGTCATCGAGCCGATATACCCGCAATCCGGTGCAGGGCATGGTATTTGAGATTGCTGTCTATCTGTGATTGCGCTGTATATCAGTAGCTGATTGAAATGAAATTATTATTAGAAAACCTTATCGACATATTGAACTGAATAGGATTATTTTTGAGCTCCTGTGATTATACTTTATATTATTTGATTCAGTTCAACCAAATAAGGCCGTTCCGACATCAATCGAGAACGACCTTATTTTTATGCCTTAACCCAATTCAAATGGGGAGGGATTTTGAACGCGGGCGCATTGAGAAGGCTCGCGGTTGTGTGAAATTGGGGTGGGGAGGTGTTTGTTATCTAAGGAAATAGCATTATATTTGCAGAAAATTCATTTTGAATCGAGCGGGATCGGGTGTCGCTTAGGCTCCTCCCGTTGCTTTTAATCATTTTTTGATGAAATGAAAGGAATAGTTTTGGCAGGAGGATCGGGCACACGTTTGTATCCGATTACCAAAGGAGTTAGCAAGCAGTTGCTACCGATTTATGACAAACCGATGGTGTATTATCCTATTTCGGCATTGATGCTTGCCGGAATTCGTGATATACTGGTGATTTCAACTCCGCAGGATTTGCCTGGGTTCAAGCGCTTGCTTGGCGATGGCAGCGACTATGGCTTAAATTTTAGCTATGCCGAGCAGCCGAGTCCCGACGGATTGGCGCAGGCATTTATTATCGGTCGTGAGTTCATTGGCGATGATGCGGCTTGTCTTGTTCTGGGTGATAATATATTCCATGGCGCAGGATTTTCCGGTATCTTGAAGGAGGCTGTGCGCACGGCTGAGAGTGAGGGTAAGGCTACGGTGTTTGGATATTGGGTTGACGATCCCGAGCGTTACGGTGTTGCCGAGTTTGATCATAACGGTAACTGCCTGTCGATAGAGGAGAAGCCTGAACATCCTAAGTCAAACTATGCCGTCGTTGGATTGTATTTCTATCCCAACAAGGTGGTGGATGTAGCCGCTACAATCAAACCGTCGGCGCGTGGTGAATTGGAAATCACCACTGTGAATCAGGAATTTCTTAAGGATGGTGAGTTGAAGGTGCAGACTTTGCCCCGAGGCTTTGCCTGGCTTGATACCGGTACTCACGATTCGCTTGCCGAAGCTTCAATATATGTCGAGGTGCTTGAGAAGCGTCAGGGACTCAAGATTGCCTGTCTTGAAGGTATCGCTTATCGACAGGGCTGGATTTCACGCGATAAAATGGCTGAGCTTGCCCGCCCGATGTTGAAGAATCAGTATGGTCAATATCTCCTGAAAGTAGTAGAGGAGGTTGAGCGTACCGGATGTAAAAATTTGGATTGATAACTCTGATTTTAGTTATTGTTTTTCAATTCCTGCAAATTATAAAGCGATGGAGGTAATAAAGACCGATATAGAGGGCGTGGTAATAATTGAGCCGCGCTTATTTAATGATTCTCGAGGATATTTTTTTGAGAGCTACTCAAAACGCGAATTTGACGAGAAGGTGCGTCCTGTGGATTTTGTACAGGACAATGAGTCATGCTCGACACGTGGCGTGATGAGAGGACTGCATTTCCAGCGTCCGCCATACACTCAGTCCAAGCTTGTGCGTTGTGTCAAAGGACGGGTGCTTGATGTAGCAGTTGACATACGTAAGGGTTCGCCTACCTATGGTCGTCATGTAGCAGTTGAGCTAAGTGAGGAAAATCATAGGCAGTTTTTTGTTCCGCGAGGTTTCGCCCATGGTTTTGCCGTGTTGAGCGAAACTGCCGTGTTCCAATACAAGTGTGACAATTATTATGCCCCTCAGGCCGATGGTGGCATATCTATTGCCGATGATTCGCTCGGTATTGATTGGCGTATCGACCCTGCATGTGCCATTCTGAGCGAGAAGGACACGAAGCATCCTTTGCTTGCCGACTTTGATTCGCCGTTTGATTACAATGTCGACCAATATAAGCAATAGTATATAAGCAATAGTAAATTTTTTCGGCTTATTTGACTAATTGGTAAAAACAATAAATACAATAAAGATAATGAAACGAAATATACTCATAACCGGCGGCGCCGGATTCATAGGTTCACATGTTGTGCGACTTTTTGTCAACAAATATCCCGATTATCACATCGTAAACCTTGACAAACTCACCTATGCCGGCAACCTCGCCAATCTCAAGGATATAGAGGATCGCCCCAACTATACATTTGTCAAGGCCGATATCGCTGATCTTGACGAGATGCGTCGTATAATCGTAGATCATAAAATTGACGGCATTATACATCTTGCCGCCGAGAGTCATGTCGACCGCTCAATCAAGGATCCGTTCACATTTGCCCGCACAAATGTGATGGGAACACTCGCTTTGCTTCAGGCGGCCAAGGAATATTGGGAGTCGTTGCCCGAGAAATATGACGGGAAATTGTTCTATCACATTTCGACCGATGAAGTTTACGGAGCACTTGAACTCACCGACCCCGAAGGAATTGAGTCGCCGTTCACCACTACGGCTTCATCGACCGAACATCATCACGCCTACGGTTCTGAATTTTTCCTTGAAACAACCAAATACAATCCTCACAGTCCCTACAGTGCCTCAAAGGCGTCGAGCGACCACTTTGTACGCGCCTACCACGACACCTACGGTATGCCTACAATTGTAACCAATTGCTCCAACAACTACGGTCCTTACCAGTTCCCCGAAAAGCTGATACCGTTGTTTATAAACAATATACGCCACGGCAAGCCGCTGCCTGTCTACGGCAAGGGTGAAAATGTGCGTGACTGGCTCTTTGTAGAGGACCATGCCCGCGCCATCGATTTGATATTCCATAAGGGAAAGGTTGCCGACACTTATAACATCGGAGGATTCAATGAGTGGAAAAACATTGACCTTATACGTGTGATCATACGCACTGTCGATCGTCTGCTCGGTAATCCCGAAGGTCACAGTGAGCACCTCATAACCTATGTCACTGACCGACTTGGTCACGACATGCGCTATGCCATCGATTCGCGCAAGCTTCAGCGTGAGCTCGGTTGGGAGCCGTCGCTTCAGTTTGAGGAAGGCATCGAAAAGACCGTCCGCTGGTATCTTGACAATCAACCCTGGATGGACCACATAACCTCGGGCGACTATCAGCGCTACTACGAGGACATGTATGCCAACCGCTAATTACCCACTACTACATCACATATACTACTACGGCGCACCGGAATTCCGGTGCGCCGTAGTAGTATAATATATATTGTTAAGCCTTTATTATTTTCCGATTACGAATCTGATACTTGTCTTTTGACAATATTTTGGCTGTTCCATAGAACAATCCTTCAATCAATCCATATCCATTTTTACGGTATGGCACTCCATTCCAATAATTTGAAATGCATTCCGGTAATGTTTTGTTGTGAGTAAGCACGATATTGTCAGGCGCTAACAACTCGGCTGCGCCTTCATACCATTCGGTGTCCAGCCAAATAAGTTTGCCCTTTTCTAACAGAATTTTGTATAGCACAAAATCGCAATCATCTCTATATTTATAATGAATCCACGCGTCCATATCTTCACGATTTCGGGCAACAAATAGACAATCTTTTCGTGATGGATATTCAGGAAATTCATTGAGCCGTGCTTGCTCAAGTAGATTCTCCGCTTCTTGTTTATAGGATGGTGCCGATGAAAAATCTCTTTCCGAGATGGGAAATTCAAATGGTTCATTTACCTCGTATTGCCGTTTCGGAATTCTTACGACATGATACACTATTACTCCGCTTACATCGTTCAATACACCCATATTTAATTTAGGTTTATTATTGCAGTCGGCTTGTGACATTGTGATCAATTTTATTATTCAGATACAAATGTATAAATTTTTATTGTACAATAATGTCCGTTGCAAAAAATTGCCTTTTAATTGAAGTATTGCTCGGGAGATATTTATGATTTTATTTCATAAACTCGGGTCGGTTTAATTTGTTATCCAATATGAAGGGAATAAATAATTGTGTCATACAATATGTTGATTCCGGTAAATTAAACGTTTAAAATTATATACTAAATATAGCATAAGTGAATAAAACAGACAAAGCATTCGGACGAAATGTTCACAAATGCCGATTGGCAATGAGCATTTCTCAGGAAGAGCTTGCATTTCGCGCAGGTCATCATCAAACTTATATAGGAATGGTTGAACGTGGCGAATGTTCAATCTCGCTTTTAAATGCAAAGAAAATTGCAGATGCGCTGAATGTAAAATTAGATTACTTAATTGGGAATGATGATTAAAAGAGAATACTAAATGTAAATACATCCTACCGGCTTGCACGTATGTCAATGTCGTGGAGAGGCACGGAGTATTGCTAATGTTATCCACAATTTTTAAAAAAAGCGTATGACAATACAATCAGCATTATCAAGCCGAGGTTTTCACCGTAAAAAATGAAGGCATTGCCGATAATGATGTTGTCGCAAGCTCCCAAATACATAATCGTTTATCGGTCAGCTTCATAATTATCAAGATAGGCCGTTAGTCGTGTAAATGAAGATTTCATTTCTACTGTAAAATTTTCCCGTTTCACAATTTGCTGATACATTTGTTTAACATCCTCGTAATCGCTATTACGAGATAATTTGGCTGAAATCAGTCCAACCATGCAATGAGTATCAAGTCCGGAACAATATGGACAATAGAGTTCTATCGGTCTTGTATTATATAAGGCATCCAAAGCAGCGATACTATTGTATTGTGACATAAAATCCACAGCAAGAGGTAAAATTGGCAATAACTCATTGTTAAGGTCGAGCCAGTTGCAAGCAAAATTATTGTCAGTAAGCACAAATCTATCCGTATTTTTCACTTGCATCTGCCAATGCAAGTCCGGATTAAAGCCATTAGATTTTATTGCCTGAAGCAATCTCAGATTTATAAATGCTGAATGATTCAAATGGAAACCATAGGCATTGCAGATGGCAGTTATATCACTAAAATCCACACTGACATAAGGAAAGAGATGTATCTCAAATCCCCAAGAATTTGTAGTGAACCATATTTCTTCACTTCTGTTGCCAATTCTCCTGCTTAATGCAAATCTACTTTTGACAATCTTAAATCCATTGGATGTTGCAAAAGGCTCCAATTCCGAAAATATGCGATTTTTAATGTCTTGTATTTTCATAGCCAGTTATTTTTAAGTACGCGACGTGAATAGAATGGTGCGTAAATGAAGAATAGGCATACATTCAGCAATATATAGCCGGGAGTGTCATGCCTTACGGCAATTGAAATGTTCTTTTGTATAAAGGCGATTATCGCAATTATCAATCCGAGATAAAATATCTCGCCAATTTGTGACTCAATCAGCGGGGTATAGAACACTGCCGCGAATGTGTATAGCAGCCAAAATATCTGCACATTGCGAAGGAATAGATATACATTGCGCTTTGAAAATGCCGTTGATGTCTGTTTGCTATCTGTTTTACCACTCAAGAAATATAAGCTCAGGAAGGGATTGATAAAGAAGTTCCCGCATAAAATCAATGACAGATACCTGCCGCCATATTGTTCCCGACTAATACGAATGTTGGCAAATAACAATCCCATCGCCGATGCCATGAGCAGGAGTTGTGCAACTTTAGCCACATCGGAATGTAGCCACAATTCACGATCAAGCCAACCGCCACTAATTCCGACAATCAAGATAACGGCGTAAATCAACAACAAGAAATTGCCGACAATGGCAGATATGTACAATAAATTCTTCATTCAAAGCCTATTGTTAATGCTTTAACGGTATAATTCCAGCTCCAAATATATATTACCCACATCAGCCCAATACCAATGAGAAGGCAGACAAGTAATGCGATTCCAATATCTTTATGCCTATTTCTAAACGCATAAACCACGTTTGCCAACTGCGCCATTATCAGTAAGACATTCGCTACCAACAGACACCTGTTGACAACTGCTGTTTCTCCTACAAAAAGAACTGCAAAAGAAGCCACGAATGTGATTGCAAATAATATGACAATCGGCCATTTTGCTTTGTATATCAGTTTCATCGCTTGCCTCCTTTCTCTTGATTCCTGATTGACTTTTTCGGAGCAGGTCTGACAGCATCATTCGGCATCATATTTTCAAGCATATCCCTGACAGACTGCTGAACCTTGATTTTTAGGTATACCGATTCTTGACGGTTATGGTCGATGGTTTTCAGATACAACGTATTATTGTCATGCCAGAAGATAGTGCGAAGCCCGGACTCTTCTGCCTGACAGTATAGTGGTTCACCATTATATTGAGTGCTCTTATATGACTCAAATTCATAAAAGTCATTTCCTTCTCGGCGAAAAAATCTCAAATCTAACGGCCAATCGCAATCATAGCCGATCTGCGATACATACATCCCGTTGGCGTTTATAACTGTTGGATAGGCCGCACTACATATATACTTTCCACTCTCGGAGTCAAACCACCATATAGAATCGTCATGCGGACTGTCCGGGATTACAAAACCATACAACTTCAATTCCGGAAGATATAATAACCGTTGTTTGTTAAACCCAACCCCGTCTGCTTCTATCACGTAATATATTTCTTGTCGGATGACAGAATCAATCCGTTCAAACTTAGCCTGCGATTCTTTTAACACCATACTTACGATTTCGTTGTCGGCAATGGAGTCTGTCGGAATTACATTATAGCATGAAAACTCCTTTTCAGCATTGGCATATTCAACGTAGCTTATTTGCTCTACTGAGAAAACAGCTTGGGCGGATGCAACAGCAGCACTTGCTATCACAATCAGCATTATCCAAAATATACGATATACCGGTTTCATATCACTATTCTTTCACCGATATCTATTTTTATAATCTTGTTGATTGTATTAATCCATGTTTTCATCGTTGGCCTCCTTTCAGTACCTCTATGAAAGTTCTGACTTCTTGCGGTGAGAGATTGCCAATAGCATTTTTAGGGAATGACAACTGGGTAAAGTCGTTATTAAAAATCGTCACACTCAAACTATCTTTTCCAAGAAAATCAATATTATAAGTTATGGAATCTTCATACACTATTTCTCCTCCTTCGTAATTAATTTCAACGAAGTTGTCTGGGAAAACAAATGTACCGTAATATTTTTGCGACAACAACGGCTGGACTTGATACAGACTGTCAATGAGAACCGATATGTCACTGGCATGACGATGATAACGTGCAGAATCAATAGGAATAACCCATGCGGTAGGCGATGCCCCGTACTCCAGTCCATACATGCAACCTTTCAGTGTGTCGACTTTGAAACAGTCGACTTTTCTGTTTCCATAATCATACAGTCTGATGCTATGTGACAGTTCGCGAATGAACAGACCCTCTTTTTTGCCTAATCTAGCCATCATAACACCTCTACTTTCATAAAGCACATAATCGCCATCTTCAGCCACAATAAAATGTCGGCCACAGTAAAATAACAGCGGCAATATAAGAATGGCGGGAATGATCGAAAACCAGGAATCTATTCTCAACCACCATTTCAGAAATTTCGGTTTTTCAAGACCTCGGCTGACAGGTAGGACGAGCAGACCGAGAATATAACCTACAACTAAAAGGTTGTTGATTAAATTCCATCGCCACATCACGCCGCTATTCGTCACGTTTATCATCAAGATGACAACAGGTAGGAGCGCGATCTGCACCCACACCATCCACAGCACTATCTTATATCGGAGAGAATCGGACATAGCGGCTATAAATTGAGATTTGCGATACTGTCATTCCATTCAATCACTTCGCCGTCGTGAAACATCTTGTTTCCGGAAACAGCATAGCCATTGCCAATATATTTGAATTGTGACGGTTTTGCACCTCTAAGCACTATCTCCTCTGCGACAGTTCCAGCGCAATCTAAGCCGTCAAAGCATACCTCATTTTGCGGATAATATACATGATACTTGTCTTTGGCGTACTCCGAGCCTTTGCACACACGGAATGTTTCACTATCCGCGCCGACATTCTCTTTTTCAGTGAAATCCGTTCCGACTATATATCCCCAATAAACCTGTCCGCCAATATTATTGTAACCTTCTGCAAAACTATCGACAGGCACGCTTACCCACTCGCCTTTATCGGAAATATTATCACTGCGATAAGAGCAAGAAGAAATTAAGGCTGACATTATTATCAATAAATATATCTTCATCACTATTTCTGCTTTCTATGTTTGAACTTGATGGTTTTCTTGGCGTTGCGTTTGGGATATTTGACCTTGATTGTCACCGGATCGTCGTAGTCATCTGCCTCTATACGGAGTGTCGCTTCTTTCAATGGTTTGCCGTCTTCGTCTTGCAAAGCATAGTCATAATCCCAGAAAATCCGACAAGAGTGTTTTTCATCAAGGTATTCCGGAGATAGATGTTCGGAATCTTCCTCTCCGTCCTCATCAATCCATACTCGCTCAATATAAAGATTGTCACGTTCAATCACGTTCCCTTTTTCGTCAGTCACCTTAAGGTCGAGGTAATGATTTATCTCTCGCCTTACAAGCGGAACTTCACCCAATAATACGCTCCTCATATCCAACGTCACGGTGATTGGTTGTGAAATATCTGTGACGGTTACGGTTTTGGACTTGAAGCCAACGTAAGACACCTTTATTGTGTCGCCTACTTGTGCATCGACTTCAAATTTTCCGTTAATGTCTGTTGCCGTACCTTTGCCGTTTGTGAGGTTCACTACTGTCGCACCAATTAGCTCTTCTGTAACTATTGAATCGACATCGGTCGTGCATTTAACCGTTCCTTTGACTTTTACGGAATCGACACGAGCCGTAACAATGCTATCGTTTGATAAAGTCTTTATATCTACTGGTGTCTGTGCTTTGGAAGTCATCGGCATGAGCATGGCGAGGGATGCAGCCGAGATACCGGCGAGGGTGATGGCTTTTCCGGCGAGGGAGCGGGCGCGGAGCTGCTGCTCAAGGTAGTGCACCTCGGCTTCGCACTTGGGGCATGTGCCGAGGCAATCGCCCTTGTAGCGACACTCAGACGTGGCAAACTCGATGCCGTTGGCCTCGGCAATCTGCCGACGTATCTCTTTCAGTATCTTGCAGGTATGTTTTCCTCGTGCCATAGTCAGTCAGGGGGTAATTTGAATATAATGGGAAGTGTAAAATATGTGTTGACTTTTTTGCCATTAATCATGCCGGGCGTGAAATTCGGGAATAATCTTACTACCCGTAAAGCCTCACGGTCAAGAGCAGGATCTTTACCTCGTACGATTTTCGGCTCACAAACACGACCTAATGTATCAACATAGAACTGCACAACCACACGACCTTGAACCCCCTCCTTTAATTGCTTTTCGGGATATTTCAAATGCTGACCTATGAAACGTAATATTTCAGCGGGACCTCCCGGAAATTGTGGCTGCTGTTCAACAGAACTGTAAATTCCACTTTCATCTGGATTTTTCGGCTGTCCATCCGGCATTTCACCTTGTGTTACTACTTCATTAGGATCATGGCTTATCTCACCTTCTTTGATACCTGAAACTTCGATTGCAGAATTGAAAATTGTATCTCTGGTTTTGGATAATAAGCATTCCTCATCAATTTCGCCCTCGAAATCCAATGTATCAGCTATTTCGATCGGTTCGCCCTGCAATGTTTCGTTTGACTGATTCGATGATGATGTGCCGCTGCACCCCGACATGATAATCATCCCTGCTGAGATTCCGGCAATGGCAACGGCTTTCCCGGCAAGGGAGCGGGCGCGGAGCTGCTGCTCAAGGTAACGCACCTCGGCCTCACATTTGGGGCATGTGCCTAGGCAGTCGCCCTTGTAGCGACATTCCGATGTAGCGAACTCAATGCCGTTTGCTTCGGCAATCTGCCGGCGTATCTCTTTCAATATCTTGCAGGTCTGTTTTCCTCGTGCCATAGTCAGTGTTTGCGGATTTGATAGGTGAATAGATCGAATCGGTTGAAGCCGAGTGCTTCAAGAGCCTTGCGGCTTGCCTCGCGGTCGGTATCGGTGTTATAGTTGGGTATCAGCGGTATGCGGATTATGCAGTCGCTTTGGCGTCCGGACTCCGCAATCAGGCGTAGATTGTCAAGAACAAGGTCATTGCTCTGCCCCGTATAGTTGCGGTAAATGTCGGAATTCATATCTTTGATGTCGATAATCAGGGTATTGACTACCGGGAGCAACACCTTGATATTGGCTGTCGGCACACTGAGCGATGTTTCAAGATTGACCTGCCAGGCCGGACCGCAAAGCCCACGAAACTCACTGATGAAATCGGGGCGCAGACAAGGCTCGCCGCCGCCGAAAGTAATGCCGCCATTTGTGGCGAGAAAATACAATTCATCAATCCTCACTTCATCATAAAGCGACTGCGGCGAATACTCTCTTAATCGGCTTCCGTCGCCCAGCGACTGCGGATTAAGACAATATCTGCAACGGAGAGGACAGCCATGAAAAGCCACAAGCGTTGTCACGCCGTCGCCGTCGGTGGAAAGACGGTGACGCGCCACGCCTATGATCTTTGAGAGGCTAATTCCCATATTGCACTATATTTTAGGCAGTCATTCTTACTTTGCTATCCAATAAGATGATAACTGATTGTATACATTGCAAATTTAGTGAGAATATTTGATTTTAAGTGTGACAAATGTCACACTTATGCTGATTTCTTCAATATTGAGAATATCTTATGGCATAACATCATAAAGAAAATGATAAATTTGCACTATGGAGAAGTTTAACGACTTTGAGCGAGATATAGACTTCGCTTTTTGGAAAAATATATGCGAAAGTCATGGTGAGCTTCGGCATTTCCGTCGAGGTGAATGTTTCGTGCATTCCGGCGAAGAGTTGAAATTCTGCGGCTGGATAAAGACCGGCGGCTTCAAGCATACGTTGACTGACAGTGAAGGCAATCATAAAGTCGTTGGCTTAGTATTCAGAAATGCAGTGTTGGCAAACTACTCGGCAACAATGTTCAACCGGCCAATAACCACTGATATCATAGCACTGGAAGATTCCGATGTGATGGTAGTCCCGACAAAACAGATTCGCATATACATTGAGAATAATCCGGAACTTCATCTGCGGCTTGTCCAGTCCTTGTTCCTACAAGCGCACCAAACTATACTTAACAGCTACTATTATTCACCCATCAAACGTTACCGACAACTGATAGAGCGATTTCCTAATATCCATAAACTTGTATCTATGGGTGAAATCGCCTCATACCTCAATATCTCGCGCCGCCAGCTCCACCGCTTTCGTGAGATTTTCACGGAGCATACAGATTGATATAATGATGCCGGCGCACGGTGACATGGTGGATTTGCTGCTGATTGCGGGGTGGGGGATAAAAAAATTGCCCGTCCCTCCTTTCAAACAAGGAGGAACCGGACTAAAGCCAAAAGGCATGATTTTGTGATTCTAAAGATAGTTGTCTTATAGCGATTTAAAGTGTTGAGAAAGAAAAACTTTCTTCACTTCATCTCCTGCTATTCGCTTCGCAGCGTCATTGTCAGGAGGGGTTTGTTGCCTTTTCCTTAGTCCGATAAATCACATTGATTAATTAGCGTAAAATAATTATACAGTCTAAGGTAAGTTCAACAAGTGTCTCTATTCGTTGGCAAAGGTAGTGACTTTTTGTCAGTCTTCAAAGCAATGACATTAAAAAAATGATGTTTTTGATAAAACATTAGCATTTTGCAAAACTTTTCACTCTCAATGTTTGTTATTTCGGCTAAAGAGATTAACTTTGCAATGCTTTTAAGCATATATCACTCGTGGGATGGTTCTACATCCCGACTCCTCATGAAGAGTGAACTTCACTAACTACTATATGATGTTTCAACTTGGTTTAGTCGCTAAAAAGAGGCTTTTAGCCTCGGAATGACTATAAGATAGCGACCTGCCATAAAATGATATATAAAATCTAACAGTTTATAATGTATAATATCGCCGATCTCAACGCAATGACTGAGAGCGAACTCAAGGGCATTGCTGAATCTATGGGTATGAAGAAGGTCGACGCATTGTCCCAGGAAGACCTTGTGTATAAGATCCTTGACCAACAGGCCGAGGACATTGTCGCCGCCTCAGCAGTAGAGAAAAAGAAGAAGGCATCTAAAGAGCCCAAAACTCCTAAAAATAATGAGCCTAAAAAGAAAAAGAAGCAACCGGCACAGCAGCCTGTAGCCGAACTGTCGGCACCTGTAGCGCAGGATTTAACCGCCGATGGCGCTGAAACAGTTCAGTCACAACCGTTGGCGGAACCGCCGCGTCGCCGTCGTGGCCGCCCGTCAAAGGAACAGTTGGCGGCAGAAGCGGCTGCTCTACAGAATCAGCCTAAGGATCAGGATGCTACCGATGAGAAGGTTGAACCGGTTGTTGAGCCGGAGCGCGAATTGCCTCCTCATGTTGAAGTTGTCGATGACAATGATCATCGCGACATTATGACGCTGGTTGCTCCGCTTCCCGCTACCGAAGTTACCGTGTCGGGTGAAGAGCCGTCGGCTACCGATGAGCCTAAGGCTGTTGAAGAACAGGCTCAGGAACAAGAACTGCCTGTTGACGAAAACCAACCTGTAGCTCCTCAGCAAGGCAAAAAACGCGATTTCCGTCCCGGAAAGGACAGTTCATTCGGCTCGTTCTTCCGTACCGAGCGTAAATTTGTGCCACGTTCGCAGCGTGAGAAGGAGGAAGCTGCCGCAGCCGCTGCAATAGCCGCAGCAACAGCTCCCATTGTCATTCGTGAGCCCGGACAGGAACCCGCTCCGCAATCCAATAATAATCAGGGCGGCAAGAAGAATAAGCGCAACCGCAATAATAACAACAATAATAACAATCAGCCTCAGCCGGTTCAGGAACCGCCAATGCCGCAATACAACTTTGACGGCATATTGATGGCTACCGGTGTGCTTGAGGTGATGCCCGACGGATATGGATTCCTTCGTTCAAGCGACTACAACTACCTGTCGTCGCCCGATGATGTCTATGTCACTCAGGCTCAGATAAAACTTTACGGATTAAAGACCGGCGATGTCGTTGACGGATGGATTCGTCCGCCTAAGGAGGGCGAGAAATATTTCCCGCTTAGCTCGGTTCAGAGTGTAAACGGTCGCTCACCCGAGTTTATACGTGACCGCGTTCCATTTGAACATCTCACGCCTCTTTTCCCCGACGAAAAATTTGACTTGACCGGTGGTCGCACCTGCAATCTGTCGACTCGTGTCGTAGATATGTTCTCGCCCATAGGCAAAGGTCAGCGTGGCCTGATTGTGGCTCCTCCCAAGACCGGTAAGACCATATTGCTGAAGGATATAGCCAATGCAATCGCTGAAAATCACCCCGATACATATATCATAATATTGCTTATCGACGAGCGTCCCGAGGAGGTGACCGACATGAGCCGTAGCGTAAATGCCGAGGTCATTGCTTCGACATTCGATGAGCCGGCCGACCGACATGTCAAAATTGCAAGTATCGTTCTTGAGAAGGCAAAGCGCATGGTAGAGTGCGGACACGATGTTGTGATATTGCTCGACTCGATAACTCGTCTGGCACGCGCCTATAACACGGTTTCCCCTGCATCGGGCAAGATTCTGTCGGGAGGTGTTGATGCCAATGCGCTTCAAAAGCCCAAACGCTTCTTCGGTGCTGCCCGTAATATTGAAAACGGAGGTTCGCTTACAATCATCGCTACGGCGTTGACCGAAACAAGCTCCAAGATGGATGAAGTGATATTTGAAGAGTTCAAGGGCACCGGTAACATGGAGCTTCAGCTCGACCGCAAGCTATCGAACAAGCGAATATTCCCCGCTGTCGACATTATGGCGTCGAGCACTCGTCGCGACGACCTGTTGTTGCGTCCCGAAACATTGCAACGAATGTGGATTCTGCGTCGTTACCTCAGCGACCGCACATCCATTGAGGCAATGGAATTCATGCGCGACCAAATGGAGAAGACTCGTGACAACGATGAACTCCTGAGGTCGATGAATGCCTGATGAACTACATCGATGATTTGATATAATGAAAGCCCGCGTATGTATTTCGTGGGCTTTCTCGTTCTATTTGCTAAAAATCGCGGTAAAATCTTTTCAATGCAAATTGCTTGCATTAACTTTGTAAGTGAAATGAGCAAGTTATCGGGAAAACTACTGTTTAGGATTATAGGAGTACTGGCTGTTGCATCACTTTGGGGGTGTAGCTCGACCAAGCATGTCCCCAAAGGGGAGTATCTTGTCGAGTCGGTCGACATAAAGATAGAGGACAATAAGGACATTTCACCCGTTGAACTTGTCAATTTCCTGCGACAGACTCCCAACCACAAAGTGCTCGGATTTCTCAAACTTCAACTTGCCACCTATAACATGTCAGGCAGCGACACCACCAAGTGGTTTAACCGCTGGGTGCGCAAGCTCGGACAGCCGCCCGTGATATATGATCAGGCACTTACCGAGGCATCGGCCTATCAGTTGCGACAGGCTTTGGTCAATCGCGGTTACATGGGCACAGTTGTGGAAATCGACACGGTTCGTCGTGACAACAAGAAGAAAATCGATGTCACCTATCACATAACCACGGGTGAACCTCATTATATATCTACAATCAACTACAATCTGCCTGATTCGGCGATAGCCGGGATTGTGATGAGCGACACTCTTTCGTTTACTGTTAAGCCCGGTGACCTCCTCGACCGTAACAAGCTTGACGAGGAGCGCATAAGAATCACCGAACTGTTGCGCGACAAAGGCTATTACACATTCAACAAGGAGTACATAACGTTCACTGCCGACACTCTTGCCGGAGCGCGTGATGTGAATCTTACGATGAATCTCCGGCGACCTCATCTGTCGGGAAGTGATGCCGACTCCACGGCTCTGCACAAGATATACACCATACGCAATATAATATTCGTGACCGACTACAATCCGGGGCAAAACTATGGCAACTATGACTTCCATGCTCTCGATTCGGTGCGTTACCGCGACATTACGGTGCTTTATGGCGAGGACCGTTATCTGCGTCCGCAGGTGCTTTACGATGCTTGCTACATGAAGGCCGGAAGCCGTTATAACGCATCGGAGGTCGACCGTACCTACGAGGCTCTCGGGCGGTTTGGCATATTGCGTTATGTAAATATCGACATGCGTCAGGTGGGAGCTGTGGGCGATGATGTGATGCTCGATGCTTACGTGTTGCTTACGCGAGGCAAGAAGCAAGGCATTTCGCTTGAACTTGAGGGAACCAATTCCGAGGGCGACCTTGGCTTCGGTGTAGGGCTCACTTATCAGCACCGTAACCTTGCACGCGGCTCGGAGCTACTTACTGCCAAGTTCCGCACAAGCTACGAAAGCCTTTCGGGCGATTTCAACGGACTAATCAATAACCGTTACATGGAGTATGCCGGTGAGGTTGGCATAACGTTCCCCCAGTTTGAGGCTCCGTTCCTCTCCTATAACTTCAAGCAGAAGGTGAGAGCCACTACCGAGTTTGCCGTTTCGTTCAACTATCAGGAACGCCCCGAGTACACGCGCATCATTGCCGGTGCCGCCTGGAAATACCATTGGGCCAGCCGTCAGAACAATCTGCGTCATCGGTTTGACCTCGTGGACATCAACTACGTTTATCTGCCACGTAGCACTATCGACTTCATAAACCAGATAGCACCGTCCAATCCGCTTCTCCGCTACAGCTACGAGGATCACTTCATAATGCGCACCGGCTACAGTTACTACCGTACCAACAAGCGCATGATTGCGTCAGGTGCATTGCGTCGTTACGCTTTGCAGCCTTCGGTATTCACAATCAGGGCTACTTTTGAAGCGGCGGGAAATCTGCTTTATGGAATATCATCGTTGACCGGACAGAAGCGTCACGAAGGCGCCTATAAGGTTTTCGGCATACAGTATGCTCAATATGTCAAGGCCGATGCCGACTATACGTTCACTCGCAATTTCAATGAGCGCAGTTCGATTGCGTTTCACGCCGGCCTGGGCATTGGGGTGCCTTACGGAAACTCTTCTATGTTGCCTTTTGAGAAGCGATTCTTTGCCGGTGGTGCCAACGGTGTGCGCGGATGGGGAGTCAGAACACTTGGTCCCGGTAGTTATGATGCCAAGAACTCGGTTACTGACTTCATCAATCAGTGCGGCGACATCAGGCTCGACCTCAGCGTGGAGTACAGGGCCAAACTGTTCTGGGTAATGGAAGGCGCATTGTTTGCCGACGCCGGCAACATCTGGACGATACATAACTATGAGAATCAGCCGGGAGGTATGTTCAAGTTCAATAAATTCTACAAGGAGCTTGCTGCCGCCTATGGAATAGGCTTGCGACTTGACTTCACTTATTTCCTGTTGCGACTTGACCTTGGAATGAAGGCCTACAATCCCGCGCAAAATCAGGAGCGTTGGCCGTTATTTCATCCTCGCTGGGGACGCGATGCCACATTCCACTTCTCGGTGGGTTATCCGTTTTAATTAATGAACTAAAAGAAAAAATCGATTACACTTATGAAGGAGTTGGTTATATTTGACCTTGACGGAACTTTGCTGAATACGATAGATGACCTTGGCATAGCCACCAACTATGCGCTTAAAAAGATGGGATTTCCCGAGCATCCGCTGTCGGCTTATCCGGCCATGGTTGGCAACGGAGTTAAAAAACTTCTTTGCCGGGCTCTTCCATCGGGATTTGACAATGACGACACGGTAGCGGAGCTGCGCACCTATTTTAAGGAGTACTATGACGAGCATTCGGCCGACCATTCGGTACCTTATCCCGGAATTCCGCAGCTGTTGGAAAATCTTCGCGACAAAGGCGTGAAGATAGCCGTAGCCTCAAATAAGTATCAGGAAGCGGTGGAGAAGCTGATAGGACATTTCTTCCCTAATCTTGAATGGGCTGCCGTTGAAGGGCAGAAAGAGGATGTCCCCGTAAAGCCCGACCCATCGATTGTGTTTGACATCCTGTCGAAGTCGCCGACTCCTAAGGCGACCGTGCTCTATGTGGGTGACTCGGGTGTCGACATGGAAACGGCGCGTCGCGCCTGTGTAGAATCAGTAGGCGTGACCTGGGGATTCCGTCCTATGACAGAGTTGAAGGAGTATCATGCCGACCATATAGTCAATACGGCCGACGACATTTTCGAGCTTGTCAACAGGGAGTATTAACCTGTATAGGCCCTGTTGGCCACAGTTAAAACTCGCTTGTGAAGTGGAATTTTATCTTGGGGAAATCGGACTGCGCCATCTGCAACACATAGTTTGAGTCGGCGAGAAATACATCGCGTCCGTCGCGGTCTACAGCCATGAACTGGTGCTTGCGCTTCTTGAAAGCTGCGAGAGCCTCCTCGTCGTCGCTTTCAATCCAGCATGCCTTGTAGAGCGATAGCGGTTCCCATCTCACCGTAGCTCCGTATTCGTGGAGGAGTCGGTATTGGATGACCTCAAATTGCAGCTGACCTACGGTGCCTATTATTTTTCGTCCGTTAAACTGGTTGACAAACAGCTGTGCCACACCTTCGTCCATGAGCTGCTGTATGCCCTTTTCAAGCTGCTTTGCTTTCATTGGGTCGGTGTTCTCGATGTATTTGAACATCTCGGGCGAGAAGCTTGGCAATCCTTTGTAATGCAGGTTTTCGCCTTCGGTGAGAGTGTCACCTATCTTGAAGTTTCCGGTATCGGGAATACCCACGATGTCGCCGGGGAAAGCCTCGTCGACAATGTTCTTTTTCTGGGCCATGAATGCGGTAGGAGCGGCAAATCGCATCATTTTGCCCGAGCGTATGTGCTTGTAGTTGGCATTACGCTCAAATCGGCCCGAGCACACCTTGACGAATGCTATACATGAGCGGTGGTTGGGGTCCATATTGGCGTGAATCTTGAATACGAATCCGCTAAACGGTTCTTCCTCGGGATTAACCTGACGCTCCTCAGCCTGAACAGGGCGGGGTGAGGGAGCAATCTTTACGAAGCAGTCGAGAAGCTCCTTTACGCCGAATGTGTTCAGTGCCGAGCCGAAGAACACCGGTGCCACCTTTCCGGCAAGATATTCGTTGACATCAAGCTCAGGATACACACCTTCGATTAGCTCCAGATCCTCGCGCAGTTTTGATGCATCCTTTTCGCCTACGGCCTCGTCGATGCGCGGGTCGTCGACATTTTCGATTTCGACACGTTCGGTGACCTGAGTCTTGCTCGGGGTGAACAAGTCGAGCGAGTGCTCGTAGATGTTGTAGACGCCTTTGAATTTGGCACCTATGTTTATGGGCCATGATAGGGGACGCACCGCAATCTTTAGTTCGGCTTCAAGCTCGTCAAGGATCTCAAACGGATCGCGGCCTTCGCGGTCGAGCTTGTTGACAAATATGATTACGGGGGTGTTGCGCATTCGGCACACCTCCATCAGTTTGCGTGTCTGCTGCTCGACACCCTTTGCCACATCGACCACTATGATTACGCTGTCGACGGCAGTGAGTGTACGGTAGGTGTCCTCGGCAAAATCCTGGTGACCTGGAGTGTCGAGGATGTTTATTTTATAATCACCGTAGTTGAATCCCATCACTGATGTGGCTACCGATATTCCGCGCTGCTTTTCAATCTCCATCCAGTCAGATGTCGCGGTTTTCTTGATTTTGTTTGACTTTACGGCACCTGCAACGTGAATGGCACCACCGAAGAGCAGGAGCTTTTCGGTCAAAGTTGTCTTACCCGCATCAGGGTGCGAGATGATTGCAAACGTGCGTCTGCGGCTTATTTCATCGTTTAATGTAGCCAATGGAGTGGGTTGTTGATGGGATGTTACTGATGATTTAGTTGTTGCTCTCTTCTTCCTTCAGGCGTGCGATGCACTTTTCGAGGCTGTCGACCCAATAGGGTATCTCCACGTTGTAGGTGGTTCTCAGTCGATGGGTGTTGAGCACGCTGTAGAACGGACGCGATGCCGCGGTGGGGTAGTCCTCGGTGGGAATGGGGATGACTTTGCAGTCGGTCACACCTGCTATGCGGTGTATGGCTTTTGTGAAGTCATACCACGATGCTACACCTGAATTGGTGAAGTGATAGATTCCGGGAACCCACTGATGCGACTCGATTATCTTGTAAACGGCTGCTGCGAGATCGGCTGCGTAGGTGGGCGATCCTATCTGGTCGACAACCACGCGCAACTCCTTGCGTTCGCGACCGAGGCGTATCATGGTCTTTACGAAGTTGTTGCCGTAGGGAGAGTAGAGCCATGCTGTGCGCACGATTACGCTGTCGGGGGCCAATGCGATGAGCGCTGTTTCGCCCTGGCGCTTGGTGGTTCCGTAATGTGACATGGGATTTACCTTGTCGCTTTCGCTGTAGGGACGATAGGCTTTGCCGTCAAACACATAATCGGTGGAAATGTGTACAACCTTGGCTCCGGTAGCGCTTGCAGCGTTGGCGAGGTTACGCACTGCATCCACATTGATTTGATGACAAAGGGCCTTGTCTTCCTCGGCTCTGTCGACAGCTGTGTAGGCTGCGCAATTGACAATGTGGGTAATCTCGTTTTTCTCGACAAAGCTTTTTACTGCGTCACCGTCAGTGAGGTCGAGTTCTTTGATGTCAGTGTAGATGGTTTTGCCGGGCATCTCTTTTTCAAGGATGTTCCGCATCTCATGACCAAGCTGTCCGTTGCATCCGGTTACTAAAACTTTCATAATGCGTCTAATGAAATTTTGCGGATGCAAAGTTAAGAATTTTTATTGAATTAAAGAACCGATTACCCTAATCGTTGTCATTCCAAAGCTTATCTTCGGAGTCGAGCTTGTAGTAGTGGGCGAGCATGGCGATGAATCGCGATATCTGGTTGATGGCCTTGAGCGTGTCGGACGACAGCTCTTTACCCTGTAGTCGCAGCATCAATGTGCCGTAAAGGGCGGCAAAGCAGGTTTCGATTTCATCGAGCTTTTCATCGCCTTGCTTGGCTCGAAGCTCTACGATGAAGGGCAGTGTCTTGTAAAATTCGGCTCCGTATTCGGCAAATTTCGGGTCTTTGAGCAGTGCGTGATGCAGGTCGTCGAGCTGCAGGATTACGTTTTTGTTTAGTTGCAGGTGTCCTTTTTGCTGCACATTCTCGCGCCTCATCATGTCGATTAGCGATTCATACCATTCAGTCATCTCCTTTATTTGCGGTTCCGACAGCTGGTATTTGTCGATCACATTGCTTTTTATCTTGTCAAGGTCAAGACCGTTAGCGCGGATCAGGTCCTCTATCTGCCACATGTATAGCAGATATTCCGCTATGTTTTCTTTTCGTTTCTGAGAAGCTATATACATAAATCGTGGATTTAAATCTTATATATCTATATAACGCTATGTCATCCGTAATGGATGTAAAGTTAATTTAAAAGCATTACATTGACAATACATTTCAGGCATAAGTTACGTGAGGCCGAATGATTGAGTCGTGTCGTTGCTCTTTAGGCTGCGGCCAATAATTGCGGCAAGCGGCATGAAAAAAGGGTCGCCGTGATGGTGACCCTTGGTGATTCGGCTGGGACTCAAACCCAGGACCCACAGCTTAGAAGGCTGTTGCTCTATTCAGCTGAGCTACCGAACCAGCATTTATTTGCGAGTGCAAAGTTAATGCTTTATTTTGACATGGACAAAATTTTGACCCATGTCGATTAATTATTTATATGTTTTATAGTCACATCGTTTTTTAGAGAATATTTTTATGAGCAAAATAATAACCTATTCGTATGTGCTTTTAATGGTTGTGAAGAGATGTGTCTGTGGTGCAATTAGCTGATAATTAATGATTTATCGGGGGGGGGTAATTATTGTTATAAATTGCTTGTCAGATATGATTTGATTTCTTATTTTTGTGTTATTATTGGAATATTAAAGTATCTGAACGGATTGTGATAGAAAATATTAATAAACGTTTTGCAATTATCGGTATTGCTGGATACATTGCTTTAAGACATTTGAAAGCCATTAAGTCATTGGGCCAAAATGTAGTGTCAGCCCATGATTTATTTGACAGCGTCGGTGTGATTGACAGTTATTTCCCTGACGCTTATTTCACTACAAGCTTCAATTCGTTTATGCATAGTATTCATGAAAATAATGTTGATTACCTTACTGTTTGTACGCCAAACTATCTGCATTGTCCTCATACATTAGCAGGACTTGAAGCCGGAGTTGATGTTATATGCGAAAAACCGTTGGCTTTAACTTTTGAAGAATTAAATAGAATGGATGAATGTCGTAAGTCGTTCGGGCATGATATATGGACGATATTGCAATTAAGGCTTCATCCTGAGATTATGAAGTTGAAACAGGAAGTTTTTAATTCAGACAAAAATAAATTCCATGATGTGGATTTGGCCTACATTACTCCACGTGGTCGTTGGTATGCCGAGTCATGGAAAGGTGACCTGTTGAAGAGTGGTGGGTTGGTGACAAACATAGGTGTTCATTTTATAGATATGCTTCATTGGATATTTGGCCCGGCCAATAATGTCAATGTTCATTATTCGTCTGAAGATTGTGTCGCCGGATATTTGGAATTAGAAAATGCAAGGGTGCGATTCTTTTTGAGCATAAATCCACAACATAGACCTGATGTAACAGATGACAAAATGTCGCCTTATAGGCAAATTGTTGTAGATGGGAAGTGCATTGATTTTACCGGTGGATTTACTGATTTACATAGACAGAGTTACTTTGAGATAATCAATGGTTCGGGATTTTCCATAGATGATGTAAAGACAACAATTTATACACTTGAAACTATCCGTAATGCCGGAATATCTACATTGAACAGAGAGTATCATCCACTTTTATATCGTTTGCGGTTATGATAAAAATGGTTGATTTATATAGTCAGTATCTTAGTATGAAGAAAGAGATTGACAGTGCCATAATGGGTGTTGTTGCATCATCTGATTTTATAAAGGGAGCTGAGGTTGCATTGCTTGAGGAGGAATTGGCCGAATATATAGGTGTCAGGCATTGCATAACATGTGGTAACGGCACTGATGCATTGATACTTTCTCTTATGGCTATGGATTTAATGCCCGGCGATGAAGTTATTGTTCCGTCATTTGCATTTGCTTCTATTGTAGAAGGTGTGCTATTGCTTGGAGGTGTGCCTGTTTTTGCCGATGTTGATAATACAACTTTCAATATTGATGTTAAAAGCGTTGAGAGGGTAATATCGGATAGGACAAAGGCGATAGTTCCGGTTCATTTATTTGGACAGCCGTGCAATATGTCGGATTTGATGGAAATATCTCGTAGCCATAAAATAATGGTTATTGAGGATAATGCACAATCATTCGGCGCATTATGCCGTATGAACTCCGGAAAAGAAATTTATGCGGGTGGAATTGGTGATATAGGTTATACCTCATTTTTCCCGACAAAAATGCTTGGATGCTATGGTGATGGTGGTGCTGTATTTACAAATAGTGATATTCTGGCCAAACGTGTGAGAGAATTATCCAACCATGGGCAATGTTATAAATATATGCATGAAATGATAGGTTTTAATTCTCGTCTTGACACTATGCAGGCCGCTGTGTTAAGGGTTAAATTAAAGCATTTGTCACAATCTATAAGAGGACGCAGGATGTTAGCCGAACACTATTCGAAACTGCTGAGTGATATAGAGGATATTGAGCTGCCGGTTGAAGTTAATTACGGTAAACATGTTTATCATCAGTACACGATCAAGATTAAGCCATCTATGCGTGATGAACTTAAAGAAATGCTGATGACCCGAGGAATACAATCAATGGTCTATTATCCTATGCCACTGTTTGAACAGCCGGCATACTGGGGTAAAGGGTTGTGTGATCCTGAAATGAATATTTGTCATTCTCTATGTAAATCGGTTTTATCATTACCTATGTATGGTGAACTTACATATGGCCAACAAGATGAAATAGCTTATGCAGTGAAAGCGTATTTTAATAACCATAATGTGTATAAATCATGATTGATACATATATTCATCCCACTGCTGTTATAGACAATGGCGCTATTATAGGTAATGGATGTCATATTTGGCATTTTGTGCATATCATGGAAGGTGCCGTATTGGGAAATTCATGCAATATAGGTCAGAATGTCATGATAGCCGGTAGTGCGATAATAGGTAATAATGTAAAGATTCAGAATAATGTATCGGTGTATGATGGTGTCATTTGTGAAGACGATGTATTCTTAGGCCCTTCATGCGTATTCACGAATGTGAGAAATCCGAGGAGCGAATTCCCCCGTAAAGGGAAATACGAGTCTACGATTGTGCATCGTGGTGCAACGATAGGGGCCAATGCCACTATTGTATGTGGTGTAGAGATTGGCAAGTATGCTTTTATAGGTGCAGGTGCAGTAGTGACTGATTCTGTTCCCGATTATGCAATTGTTATGGGTGTGCCTGCTCGCTGTAAAGGATGGATGTGTAAATGTGGGCATCGACTTGAATTCAACAAGTACGATGTCGCTATATGTTCAGAGTCGGGACACCGATATTGTAAATTTAAAGATAATGTCTATGTATTGTAAAGACTTTAATCTATATGAAAAGCTCAAAGAGCATAAGGCTTCAGTTGCAGTTTTGGGACTCGGTTATGTTGGATTTCCGTTGGCAATTGAATTTGCGAAGCGTTTTCGTACAATAGGCTATGATATAAGTTCGGAGCGTATAGAAGAATTGCAAGGAACATTTGAAGAAGCTATTGACATAACTTTCACATCAAATGCTGCTGATATTTCGGATGCTTCATTATATGTGATTTCTGTTCCAACTCCTATTGATGAGAATAAAAATCCAGATTTGAACCAATTACTTGAATCAAGTACCGTTGTTGGAAAATGTCTTAAGCCCGGGAATTTTGTCGTATATGAATCTACTGTTTATCCTGGATGTACTGAGGATAAATGCATACCTGTATTGGAAAAGGAGTCAGGCCTTGTTTGTGGTGATGACTTTAAAGTAGGGTATACACCTGAACGTATAAATCCAAATGACGCGAAACATACACTGACTAATACTGTTAAAATTGTGAGTGCTTGTGATGATGAAGCGTTGGATTGTATTGCCAATATATACAATAATATTGTGGATGCAGGAGTTGAATTAGTGTCTTGTATAAAGGTTGCAGAGGCATCAAAAGTGCTTGAGAATACTCAGCGTAATGTCAATATCGCATTGATGAACGAGATGGCGATGCTATTTTCTGCTATGGATATCGATATGACAGAAGTTTTGAAAGCTGCATCGACTAAATGGAATTTTGTAAATTATTCTCCGGGACTGGTGGGTGGTCATTGCATACCTGTCGCTCCTTGGTTTTTAGTGTCTGCTGCATTGGAACGGAATATTGACATGAGGCTTGTAAAAATGAGTAGTTTAGTCAATGACGATATGGCGTCATTCATTGTTCAGGAATCGCTTAAACGTATTGATACCATTGTTAAAAGCGCTGAACAACCGATAAGAGCATTGGTAATGGGATATGCTTATAAAGAAAATATTGACGATATACGCAATACGCTTGTGGAGCCTATTGTTAAGCAATTGGAAGAAGCCTCTATGGAGGTTGACATTGTAGATCCATTTGTTAATCCGACCAAAGCAAAAGCCATGTATGGTCGTGACTTGAAATTAGATCCTGAAGCTCCTTATGACTTGATAATAGTGACAGTTGCTCATGATTGTTATATAGATCTTGATAATGATTATTTTATGTCCATTGCACGTAGCAGTAAATCATTGCTTGTAGACATAAGGGGAATATATAAAAATAAGGTAAAAACATTGAATTACTATAGTTTATAACTTATGATTGTCGATGTCGTTACTACAAATAGTCCGAAGAATCGCACTATGTTGACTTTTTTGTTGGCATTGGCCAATCTTATGTCATTTAGTGTAGGCATAATAACTGCCGCGATTCTTAGCCGTTATATGGCTGTTGTAGAATATGGCACATATCGACAAGTGATTTTCATATATACGACATTGCTCGTTGTGTTTTCAATGGGTTTGCCGAAATGTTATTCCTATTTTCTTGCACGTGTACCTATTGAATATGGCGCCGATATTGTTAAGCTATTAAACAAATTGTTTTTTGCCTTATCGGCTTTGTTTTCGATATTTTTGTATCTGGGAGCCGACTTTATTTCTGATATTATGGGCAATGAGTTGCTCGTTGATAATTTGCGCTATTTTGCAATAACACCTATGTTGCTTATGCCTGTAATGGGAGTGGAGAGCATATTGGTCGTTTACGGGTATGGAGCTATGTTGCTGTTCTATGTATTTGCCGGACGGCTGATGATGATTGTGTGCACGGTTATGTCAGTAGTCGTATTTGATGGTGGTGTTACAGGGGCTATTTGTGGATTTGTGGTTTCATCGGCTTTTTCAAGTATAGCAGGGTTTTGGTTATCCTATTGGCCGTTTAAGAGAGTGACATCATATAAGAGCAATATTAGGATCGGAGATATAATGTCATATTCATTTCCTGTGATGATGCAGGGAATTTATGGATTTTTTATTGGGGCGTCGAGTTTGTTCTTTGTTAGTCGTTATTTTGGAGTAGAAGAATTTGCATTGTTTTCTAACGGTTATAAGGAATTGCCCTTTTTAGGCATGGTTATTGGTGCTGCCTCAGGAGTTATTTTCCCTGAATTTTCGAGGATGTCTAGCAATGGTGATGATAAGCAGAATTTTGTTGCTTTGTGGAGGACTGTGTGGTATAAATCATCGACTATAATATATCCGCTGTCAGTGTTCTGTTTAATATTTGCAGGTGAGATTATGGCATTCATTTATGGCGAAAACTATAGAAGTGCTGCTTTTCTATTCATGATTGTGTCCGTTATTGGCATAGTACGGGTTGTTGCATATTCGCCAATAATGCTTTCATTGGGGCTTGGCCGTGGATTCGCTAATACTCATCTTGTTACGGCTATAATGATTTTGGCGCTTGATGTACTGTGTGTCAATTTTTTCCCAAGCATAATCGCTATCGCAATTATAGCCACGTGTTGTACTGTGTTTTGCCTATTTGTTATGCTAATTACAATAGCGAAGTCATTGGAATCAAGTTTATTTAAATTGATACCTTTGGGAGCAATGTCTAAGATTCTGTTTGCATCGATTATTTCATGCCTTATGGCGCGTTTTTTAGTTCATATTACAGGAATTACAAATGTCCTTGCTGTTCTTGCTATAGGAGGAGTTGTATATGCACTCATATATTTCCCTTTTGTATCAAGATTAGGAGTTGGGTATATTGATATAATTAAACCCATGCTTGATATTTTTGCCAATAAATTTAAAACGGAATCTTCTCGACAACTTATGGAGGAGAGTAAATAGACTGAGATGATGAATATTCTGATTATAAGCAAATACTTCTATCCAAGAAATAGTATTGCCTCATTTCGTATAAATGCATTTGCAAAGTATATAAGAAATGCAGGACATTCTGTCACTGTAATTGCCGAAGGTGATCAAGACATGGATACTGAATGGAACGGTTGCAAAGTAAGTTATGTTAAGAACAAGATAATGACCGTATCGTATCTTCGAGATAAAATTAAAAGACGAAAGCGATGGACGGTGCGTAGAATAACTGCGTCATTACTGAACAGAATATTTTTGGATTATAACCTGTTTTGGGGATTCCGAGTTTTTAAAAAGGCCAATAAATTATTTAAAGAGAATAGGTATGATGTAGTGCTAAGTTCTTATATGCCTATATCACCGCATCTAGCGGCCTTGAATTTGCAGTTAGTTGGTCACAAATTTTTTTGGATTGCAGATATGAGGGATGAAATGTCAAAACATCCATATTTTAGTAAAAAATATAAATCGGCATATATTGCAATTTATGAACGTCTATTTTTGAAAAATGCCGACCTTGTGCTATCTGTTTCAAAACCCATATTGGATGACTTTAGGAAAATGCATAGTAGTAGCAATTATTTGGAAGTCAGAAATGGATATGATTATGAAGAAGTGTATGATGTGAATTTCCAATCAAAGTTCACTATGGGTTATATCGGACAATTCTATGATAAAATTAAGCCGGATAACTGGTTTCATGCTTTTTCAGAATTGATATCCGAAGGGCGGATTCCAAAAGACAGTATTATAAAAATTATAGGGAATAATATGAAAATTAAAATCCCTGACAATATCATTAATAATGTATTTGAGATTGAATCGGTTCCACATGATGAAGCTATACGTATATCTACAACTGAAGTTGATGTATTGGTAATGATTCATCCTTTAGGGCGAAAAGGTGTTTATTCAGGTAAGATATTTGATTATCTTGCAACAAATAAACCAATATTGGCATTATACGATCCTGATGATGTAGTCGGCGATTTGCTTAGAGAAACAAGAGCTGGATTTACTGTAAAAGAATCAGATATTGAAGGCATTAAAAGCATGATTCTTAAATGTTATTCAATTTGGAAAAATAGAGAGGTATTACCTCGGGATTGGAACAAGATAAAACAGTGTCGACGCTTTAACCAAACCAAGATTCTACTTGATTATCTTTCGGAACATTTGCCAAATCAATAGTTTATCAGCAGAAAGAGCGGAGCAGGGCTATCTCTTCGGGCCAGATTGATTCATCAGGTGTTTCGAGGATGAGGGGCATGTCGTCAAATCTCGGGTCGGCCATGAGGCGCTTGAAGAAATCGATGCCGATGCATCCTTTGCCTATGGACTCGTGACGGTCGACACGGCTTCCGAGTGGCTTCTTGGTGTCGTTGAGGTGGAATGCCCTCAGATAGCTGAATCCCACGATGTTGTCAAATTCATCGAAAGTTTCATCATAGTGGTCGGCGAGGTCGTATCCTGCCGCGAATGCGTGGCAGGTGTCGATGCACACTCCCACGCGCGACTTGTCGGCCACGCGGTCGATGATGTGGCGCAGGTGCTCCCACCGGTTGCCTATGTTGCTGCCTTGCCCGGCTGTGTTTTCGATTACGGCGGTTACTCCCGATGTCGCGTCGAGCGCCATGTTGATTGACTCGGCCACTCGGTCGAGGCACTCTTCTACTGTGATTTTGTCAAGATGGCTTCCGGGGTGGAAGTTGAGCATCGTCAGCCCGAGCTGCTCGCAGCGTTTCATCTCGTCGATGAATGCGTCACGGCTCTTGGCAATTGCTTCCGGGTCGGGATGTCCGAGATTTATGAGGTAACTGTCGTGGGGCAATATGTAGCGTGTATCAAGTCCGCTCTCTTTCACGCGGCCTTTAAACAGGTTGATACTGTCGTCTGTCAAAGCCTTAGCCACCCATTGCCTTTGATTTTTGGTGAACAAAGCAAATGCGTCAGCGCCGATGCCGACTGCATTGACCGGTGCGTTCTCAACGCCTCCGCCGGCCGATACATGTGCTCCTATGCGTTTCATCTTTATCGAAATCAGCCAAGGCTTTCAAGCACCTTGCGTATCTTTTCGTAAGTGGTGATGCGTGTGGGCACGAGTGGGAGTCGAAGTTCGTTTTCGATGAATCCCATGGCATGCAGTAGGCATTTTACTCCTGCCGGATTTCCGTCGACAAACAGCAGGCTGAATAATTCGGTGAATCGGTGATGAATAGTGAGGGCGCGTGCATAATCACCTTGAAGCGCAAGTCGCACCATGCGTGAAAATTCACGGGGGAATGCGTTGCCGATTACCGAAATCACGCCTACGGCTCCCAGTGTTATGAGCGGGAATGTGATGCCGTCATCGCCCGAGATTACCATGAAGTCGTCGCGCTTGTTCTTTATGATGTCGTCCATCTGCGAAATGTTGCCCGACGCTTCCTTTACTCCTATTATATTGTCAAACTCAGCTGCAAGTCGCAGTGTGGTTTCGGCGGTCATGTTTACGCCGGTGCGTCCGGGTACATTATATAATATGACAGGAATAGGCGATGCCTTTGCTATCTCGCAGTAGTGTTGGTATATGCCCTCCTGCGACGGCTTGTTGTAGTAGGGCACTACCGAAAGCACGGCGCTGAATGGCGATAGGTCGGTTGTGCGCAGTTCTTCGACAAGCGCCATGGTGTTGTTGCCTCCGATTCCAATGACGAGCGGCACTCTACCGGCTACGCGTTCAACGACGAAGTCACGCACCCGATGCTTCTCGTCGGGCGTGAGAGTTGCGGTTTCGGCGGTCGTACCCAATACTACGAGGTAGTCGACGCCGCTTTTTATCTGATATTCGAGCAAGCGGGCAAGAGCGTCGAAGTCAATCGACTTGTCTTGCTTGAAAGGGGTGACGAGAGCCACACCCATGCCTTTTAGATTAATTCGGGCCATAGCGTATCGATAGATGCTGTTTTTGCGGTACAAAGTTAGGCATATTCGATATTTTTCACAACATCTGCTGATAAAAATCATTGAAACATGGCTAAAAATATTCGTATTGTGAGGTGAGGCATCGGTCCGGGATTATAAAAATTAAGCATCGTTCAAGAACCTAACGAGCCTTTTATATGTTATATCAACGTAATTAAAACTTACTGTTATGAGCGAATTTATTGATATTATCAAAGATAGCAAGCCGACATTGGTCGACTTCTTTGCTACATGGTGTGGCCCTTGTAAAATGATGCATCCTATTCTTGAGCAGTTGAAGGATAAACTTGGCGACTCGGTGACCATAGTCAAGATCGATGTCGACAAGAATCAGGCTCTCGCCCAGGAGTATAGGGTTATGTCGGTGCCTACGCTCATCATCTTCAAGGACGGAGAGGTGAAGTGGAGAGCAGCAGGTGTACACACAGCCGCCGACCTTGAGGCAAAGCTTAAGGAGATGGCATGACACTCATAGATTTCTAACCTAATGAATACATTATTCAATACGATTCACTATTTACCTTCTTGATTTAATATTTGGTTTTTTGGAATTTTTCATCGGCCCTGTTTCTACATTGAAGCGGGGCCGATTCTATTAAGAGCCGGTTCGACAATAAATGTTAACGGCAGGGCGGTCAATTGTTGAGTGATTTTCTTTAGCTCTTGAGGGAGCGATGGGGCTCCATCGTGACCGAAAGAGATGAAGAAAAGCGCCAACGAGTGGCCGAGGCGAAGGTAACTTTCGTCCCATCAAATATCGGGGCAGCATCTTCCACTGACATCCGGTGTAAACCAAATATGCAATAGCTGTGAATATCTTATAGGGGTCTGTCCGTTCCTTTCCATGGAAGCCTGACAAAAACTTACGGATGCGCTTCCGCCGGCAATGCTTAAACTTTATTTTCATGGAGTCAATGATTTATGTTATTGAGATATAACACAAATCACACCTTTTCCCCTTTTGGTTGAACCGAATTACCATCGCCTCGCATATTGCGGGCGCTTTTCGGTCTGTTTGTCAGTCGTGTACATCCAGTACACTCCTTCCTCGCAAACCAAAAATCGCTCCGCACTATGCGACCCTGCCGTTAATATTTATTGTCGAACCGGCTCTAATATGATTTGTATATTATGGCTTATTTGGCTATCTTCGTAGTGATAAATTACATTTAATAAAGTATGATACTTGAAAGATTGCTATTATGCGGCGTGTTGATGGCCGGTGGCATTGCAGTCGATGCCGAGGAGCTGGTAATACTCCACACCAACGACACGCATAGCCAGATTGAGCCTAACGACCGTGACCTTGGAGGCATACTGCGCCGAAAGGTGCTTGTCGACAGCGTGAGAGCCGTCCATGACAACGTGTTGCTCATCGATGCCGGCGATGCCGTGCAGGGTACGCTCTATTTCACCCTCTATGGCGGCGAAGTCGAGCGCAAAATGATGAATGCTCTCGGATATGACATACAGATATTGGGCAACCATGAGTTTGACAACGGTATGGAGGCTCTTGCCGAGCAGTGGCGCGGCGTGAATGCCGAGAGGCTGTCGACCAATTACGACATGCGCGGCACTCCGCTTGACTCACTATTTGCTCCATATACGATAAAGCGTTATGGCAACAGTTCGATAGGAGTGATTGCGCTGAATCTCGATCCTAAAGGAATGATTGCCGACAAGAACGCCGAGGGAATCGTGTATCTCGATGCCATTGAGGCAGCCAATGCCACGGCATGGCACCTTAAGCACAACGAGCATGTCGACGGGGTTATTGCGGTGACACACATAGGATATGACACAAGCAATCCGCCCACGCCGAGCGATATTGACCTTGCGGCCGCTTCAAAGAATATCGACCTTATAATAGGAGGACACTCTCACACGACAATCGACCCGAAGTCGCCGAAAGCTCCGGTATTTCATGTGGTCAATGCCGTGGGCGACACCGTGCTTGTGACGCAGACCGGAAGTCGCGGACAGTATCTCGGTGAGATTGTCGTAGACCTGCCTTCGATGAAGAGCGACTATCGGCTCCTGACTGTGGACCGTCGCCTTGACGACCGCATAGACCGTGATGCCGCATCGATACTTGAGCCATACAAGGCCGGAGTAGAGCGCCTGATGGGAGAGCGCATAGGACGACTTGACAAGGAGATGTCGTCGAGCAGCGACCTGTTGCTTAACTGGGTGGCCGATGTGATGCTGGAGATGGGCCGCCGATTGTCGCCTGACAGCAATGTGGATCTGTCGATAGTCAATAAAGGCGGAATACGACGCGGACTTCCGAAGGGTGACATTACCATGGGGCAGATAATGACTATGCTGCCATTTGACAACCATCTGGTGCTGCTTGAACTGAAAGGAAGCGACCTGATTGGCGCGTTCAAGGTGATGGAACATCGCGGCGGCGACGGCGTGAGCGCAGGTTTTGACTGGCGTAACATCGATCCGGAACGCCTCTATCGGGTGGTGACAATAGACTATCTTGCCAACGGTGGCGACTACATGGAGCCGCTGACTCATGGAAAAATCACAGCCCGCAGCGATGAAAAGCTTGACGAAGTGATGATAAAATATATCGTTGAACAGAAAAACAAGACAATAAAATACAATGACAACAAGCCGCGAATGTAACGGTTTTTAATGGATGAGATTATGAAGAGAGTGCTTATAATAATGTCGTTGCTTGTGGCAACGGCTTTTCATGTAGGTGCGGTGCAGCCTAAACTGTTGTCGCACAGCAAAGGCGGCGATTGCGATGCATGGGTGGACTCGGTGTTTAGTTCGCTGACAATGGAGCAGCGTGTCGGACAACTTGTAGTGCCTGTGGTCGACCCGACGCACATCGCCACCGCCAAACAGGTGATATACCGTTATGTTAAGACCGAAGGAGTGGGCGGCTTGTTGTTCAGCAAAGGAAGCATAGACCAATATGCAACGTTGATCGACTATGCGCAGTCGATAGCCAAGGTTCCGTTGATGATAACTCTCGACGGAGAGTGGGGACTGTCAATGAGAGTTCCGGGAACTACACGCTTCCCTTATAATATGGGCCTTGGTGCCATTGCCGATGATAACCTGCTCTATGACTACGGTCGTGAAGTGGCTCGTCAGTGCAAATTGATGGGTATAACGGTCAATTTCGCCCCTGTGCTTGATGTGAATTCCAATCCCGATAATCCGGTTATAGGCTATCGGTCGTTTGGTGAGGATGCCGACCGTGTGGCACGACTTGGAATCGCTTATTCGCGAGGACTTGAGGATGGAGGCGTCATGTCGGTGTCGAAGCATTTCCCGGGACATGGCGACACTTCGGTCGACTCCCATAAGTCGATGCCTACGATTGATCACAGCGTCGAGGTGATGCGCGATGTCGACCTCATGCCGTTCCGCCGTTACATCGATGACGGCCTGTCGGGGGTGATGGTGGGACACCTTAACGTGCCGTCGCTCGACTCCACGGGTGTGCCTGCATCGATGTCACATCGCATAATCACCGATTTGCTGAAAAAGGACATGGGATTTCGCGGCATGGTGTTTACCGATGCACTTGCCATGAAAGGGGCCATAGTTGGCGAGAATAATTGTGTGGCGGCATTGATGGCTGGTGCCGATGTGCTGCTCTCACCGTCGTCGGTCAAGGGTGACATTGCAGCTGTTTTGGCGGCGGTAAAGTCGGGTAAGATATCGGAAAACTCAATCAATGAACGTTGTCGCAAGATGCTCGAATATAAATATGCACTTGGACTTTCGACGGGTCACAAGGCAGTAAGCAGCGCTTCGTTGAAGGGCAAACTCAACTCACCTGAGGCCGATGCTGTAAATCGCAAGCTCGTATCGGCCATGATAACGTGTGTCAGCAATGATAATGATCTGCTTCCGGTGCGTGACATTGACCGTAAATCGATAGCTGTTGTAAATATAGGAGAGGGCAAGGGGAATACGTTCACCCGCTATTGTGGAAAGTATGCCGATGTCGATGCTTACGGAACAATCGGAGCATTCACTGCGACGCAGATAGCATCGATCGAGAAGCATGACATAGTCATCGCGGCTGTATATAACGACAAGTCGACCTCGGTTAATGCGCTTAAGCAGCTCAAAGGTTGTTCGGGATTGGTGACGGTGTTCTTCATGAACCCCTACAAGATGTCGAAATTTGCGCCGCTTGACAGCAAGGCATTGTTGCTCGTAGGTGAAAACGGTGAACTTGCACAGGAATACGGAGCGCAAGCGGTGTTTGGAGGCATTCGCGTAAACGGTTCGCTCCCCGTGAATGTAAAGGGCATTGCACCATTGGGAGCATGTGTAGGGCTTGTCAAGACACGTCTTGGCTACACCTCGCCGACTGCTATTGGATTTGACTCATCGCTTGACAAGCGTGTTGATTCGCTCGTGAATGTGGGATTGCGTACGGGTGCATTCCCCGGATGTCAGGTGCTTGTGGCAAAGGACGGTAATGTTGTAATCGACCGTAGTTACGGATATGTGGATGCCGCAAAGACCCGTAGAGTCAATGATTCGACAATGTATGACATTGCATCGGTGAGTAAGGTCGCAGGCACGTTGCCGGGACTTATGCTCGCCTACGACGAAGGTCTTTATAAACTCGACGATCCGGTATCGAAATATGTAGAAGGACTTAAATCAGGCGATAAAAGTGATATAACCATAAGGCAGATGCTCCTTCATGAAAGCGGATTGCCTGCATCATTGAGCATCCCCGGAATCGTAATGGATACGGCGACTTATAAGGGACGGTTGATTGCTTATCGCCAGCGAGGAGCCAACACAATAAAAATATCGCGAGGTGTCTATGGAAACAACACGGCTCGAATGCGCAAGGACATCACTTCGGCTTCGGAGAGCAAGGATTTCCCGATGAAGATAGGGCAGGGTGTATATGTGGGCGCGGCTACACGTGACACTCTCATGCAGCGAATTTTCGACTCAAAGCTACGTCAATCCAAAAACTACCTATATTCCGACCTCAATTTCGCCTTGCTCATGGCAATGGAGGAGAAGCTTACGGGCGAAAAGCATGACGAGTTTGTGGAGAAGAGAGTGTATGGCCCGATAGGGGCAACACGCACCTGCTATGTCCCGCTTGCCAAGAATCACAAGGCATCGGAAATCGCGCCTACCGAAAAGGATAACTTTTTGCGTCGTCAAACGGTACATGGTTACGTGCATGATGAACTTGCCGCTTTTTCGGGGGGAGTACAGGGAAATGCCGGACTGTTTTCGACCGCCAACGATCTCGGCAAATTGTGTCAGATGTGGCTTAACGACGGAAATTACGGAGGCCGGCAGATAATGTCGCCTTCAACGGTGAAGATGTTTACGACGACCAAGAGCAAGAAATCGCGCCGCTGGTTGGGATTTGACGGCCCTGACACGGAAAACGAGGCGAAGACACCGACAGCGCCTGACGCTTCGGCATCGACCTATGGGCACATCGGATTTACCGGCACATGCTTCTGGGTTGATCCCGATAACGGACTGATATATGTGTTTCTCTGCAACCGTGTAAATCCGTCGCGTGACAACAGTGCGTTTACCCGCCTTAACATACGCCCGGCTATAATGAGTGCGGTATATGATGCCATGAAATAGCGAATTGCGACAAAAACGCACAAAAAAGTTGAAAAATGTTAGGAAAATAGTGAATATTGTATTACCTTTGTCGCAATAATTAAGAATTATCTACAATTATAACAAGAAAGTTACATGAAAGCAACTGAAGTATTGGACGACCTGAAGCGTCGCTTTCCCAATGAACCTGAATATCTTCAGGCAGTAGAAGAAGTAATCACAACAATCGAGGATGCATATAACGAGCATCCCGAGTTTGACCGCTACAACCTGATTGAGCGTCTATGTATTCCCGATCGTATTTTCTCATTCCGTGTATCGTGGGTTGATGATAAGGGAAAAGTGCAAAACAATATGGGATATCGTATTCAGCACAATAACGCCATTGGTCCGTACAAGGGAGGTATACGCTTCCACTCATCAGTAAATCAGTCGATTCTTAAGTTCCTTGCTTTTGAACAGACTTTCAAGAACTCGCTTACTACACTCGCAATGGGTGGCGGTAAAGGTGGTTCCGACTTCTCGCCTCGAGGAAAGAGCGACATGGAGGTTATGCGCTTCTGCCAGGCCTTCATCGAAGAGCTTTGGCGTCATATCGGTCCTGACACCGATGTGCCTGCTGGTGACATAGGTGTAGGCGGTCGTGAAGTAGGTTATATGTATGGTATGTATAAGAAGATGTCGCGTGAGTTTACCGGAACATTCACCGGCAAGGGCCTTGAATTTGGTGGCTCTCTTATCCGTCCTGAGGCAACCGGTTACGGTAACGTTTACTTCCTGCTCAATATGCTTGCTACACGCGGCATCGATATTAAGGATAAGGTAGTGGCAATATCGGGTTCGGGCAACGTGGCCACCTATACAGCCAAGAAGCTTCTTGAGCTTGGTGCTAAGGTTGTGACAATGAGCGACTCTGACGGTTGTATCTACGTTCCCGAAGGATTGACCAAGGAGCAGCTTGACTATATATTCAAACTGAAGAATGAATATCGCGGTCGTATCCGTGAATTTGCCGAAGAATACGGTTGCGAATATGTTGAAGGCGGTCGTCCCTGGGTTTACAAGTGTGACATTGCAATGCCGTCGGCAACTCAGAACGAGCTTGATGGTGATGATGCACGCACACTTCTTGCCAACGGCTGTATAGCAGTGAGCGAAGGTGCAAACATGCCTTCTACTCCCGAGGCTATCAAGGAGTTCTTGAAAGCAAGAATTCTCTATGCTCCCGGAAAGGCTGCCAACGCAGGCGGTGTATCGGTATCGGGTCTTGAGATGGCTCAGAATTCACAGAAGCTGTCATGGAGCTCCGAGGAGGTTGACGAAAAGCTTAAGGGCATCATGGCTAACATCCATGGCCAGTGTGAGAAATACGGCAAGGAACCTGACGGCTATGTTAACTACGTGAAGGGTGCCAATGTTGCCGGATTCATGAAGGTGGCACGTGCTATGATGGCACAGGGTATCCTCTAAAATAAGGTAACAACATTCTATACTCAATATCCTGAACAACGGGGTTGCATCAACCGATGCAACCCCGTTATTTTTATGATTACATTGAATGCTTCGACTGATGTTTATTGCCAATCGATGGGTATGCCGGCTCCCAATTCAAAGTGACAGCAAGCGATGCCGAGGTCCATTTTGGTGAAAAATCCGATGCCGCGCGATGCCTTGACGCGGTTGTCGCCAAGCCATTGGAAATGGAACTTCTGTTGGTTCAATGCCGTTGGAGCAAGTAATGCGTAATCGACTCCGCGTTTGAACCAGTCGGGTGCTGTGGCGTAGTCGTCGCTTATCTGTTGTGGCATTTTTATGCGATGGGCGGCTCCCGATTCGGCTCCATGTCCTATGGCAATCAAGGCGTATAACTTGTTGCCGTCAGGAATGTCTATGGATGTATTTTTTTTGCTGAACGACAGGCCTACCCAACAGGTGTTGAGTCCGGCTTTCTGAGCTTCGAGTACTATTTTTTCACCGTAATATCCGAGTTTGGCTTCGGTGTCGTTGCTTTTGGGCCCTGTTAATGCTATGTAATTGGTGACATTGCGAAATTTGCCGTAGTGGGCCATAAGTGATCGTCCGAATGCGTTTGGCTCATTGACAACAAGTTGCATGTTTAGTGAGCCTTCGGCATTGTATCGTCTGATTTGACTGTCAAGCATGGCAACTTCATCGGCCGACAACGGCTGTAGCGTATAGGAGCGTACTGAATGTCGTGATTTTATTATGTCGTAATCCATCGGTGCGTTATTTCGGTGTTATATTGGCTATAACGAAAATCCGTCGGCAATTATTGCCGACGGACTCTCTTGTTATGCAAATCATGTGAGCTTACTTTGTGGTATCATCTGTGGCTTCATGTTCGGGTGCCTGATCGATGAGGTCGAGGAACTGGTCGAGCTTGGGCGTGATGATTATTTCGGTACGACGGTTTCTCTGACGGCCCGTATCGGTTGAATTGTCGGCAATGGGGTTGTACTCTCCGCGTCCGGCAGCTGACAGTCGTGAAGGATTTACACCGAATTTTGTCTGTAGAACCTGTACGACCGATGATGCACGAAGGGCGCTGAGATCCCAGTTGTTGCGGATGTTTGTACGCGATATGGGTACATTGTCGGTATTGCCTTCAACCAGTACATCGTAGTCACGGTAATCCTTGATAATCTTTGCGATTTTACTAAGAGTTTCCATCGCTCTTTCGTTTATCTGATAGCTTCCCGATTTGAAAAGCATATTGTCGGCGAGCGATATGTACACGACTCCCTTCAATACCTTTATGTCGACATCCTGCAATTCGTCACGACTCAGTGAACGGGTCAGATTGTTGGTGAGCACCATGTTGAGTGAGTCGGATTTTGACTTAGCTTCGACAAGCTGCTTGATGTATTTGTTGGAGGCATTGATTTCATCGACAAGTTTCGAGATGTTTACGCTTCCTTGTGCGCTTTGCTTAAGACTTTGGTCAAGAGAGCCTTGCAAGGCTGCATAATCATCTTTGAGCTCTTGATTACGTTTTCGGGCCTCGGCAAGCATTGTTTCAAGGCTCTTGTTATTGGCGCGGCTTTCGGCAAGGGCCATTTGGGTGGCGTTGTATTCCTTGTTTAGCGCGTCATACTCTCCCTGTAGTGAAGAATACTTCTTATTGCTTACACAACTTGTAAGTGTAATGGCAGAAGCCGCTATGGCTATGATTAATCCGCGTGATTTCATTGTTTCTGAAAATTTAATTAATAAACTCGTAATTATTAACAATCGGCATTGTGTTTCGGTTCTGTTAAGGGGGTGGGGCGTAGGGCGCCCCGCTGGTCTATTTGCTGAATTGGGCAAAGTGCCGACACGAAGGATGCCCGCAATTATTACGCTGGGTCTGACTATAATTATGACAAGTGATTCATGTAATTATGACTCGGACGATCTGTAATTATAAAGCAGGGCCGTTTCTAAATTGGGAAATGAATTATTTCGTGTATTGTTAAAATATTTCATGATAGTGATTTATAGCGGATCGGCCAAAATGGATGAACAAAAATTTGCATAGTACAAAAAAAGTAGCTACCTTTGCAACGCTTTTAGAAAGCACTGATTCGCTAGCTCAGCTGGTAGAGCACAACACTTTTAATGTTGGGGTCGTGGGTTCGAGCCCCACGCGGATCACAGATAAAACATTGAAAATTAAGCAGTTATCCAACAGGGGTGACTGCTTTTTTCTTTTCTGCTCATGCTGAATACGCCACGGTTTTACGGTTACTGTAAACCAAGATGTAAACCGTAAACCAAATGAGCGGAACGATTAAAGTGCTGTGTTACAAGTCAAAAACACTCAGCAACGGTGAACATCCTTTGATGTTATGCGTCTGTAAAGACAATAAACGCAAATATCAAAGCCTTGGAATCTCTATAAAAGCAGAACAATGGGATTTCAAGAATAATCTCCCTAACGACAAATGCCCCAATCGTGAGAGAATAATCATTCTTATAAACGATAGAATCAATGAGATTCAGAAAATCGCACTGGATAGGAAAATCGCAGGGCGAGATTTTTCGGCTTCTACCCTGATTGAATCTTCTAAGCCCTCTAACAACTCAAAAAAGACCGTTGGAGAATACTATCTTACCTATATTGAGAACCTGAAACACGAAAAACGTATCAGGTATGCAGGAATGTACGAGATTTCCTATAACTCATTTATCAAATTCAACAAGCATCTTGACATTCCGTTTTCAGATATTGATGTTGCTTGGCTCAAAAGATATGAAGCATGGGGCAAAGAGCAAAATCTATCAGTCAGTACAATAAGCACTCGATTACGACACCTTAGAGCCGTCTTTAACCTCGCTTTGTTGGAACAAGCGATTAAAAGCGAGTGCTATCCGTTTCACGCCTATAAGGTGTCTAAACTCAATCGAAAAACGGCAAAACGAGCATTGACTAAAGATGTTATTCGTAAAGTAATGGAGTATCAAGGCAAAAGTCCTATGGAATGTCTTGCCATTGATATTTTTACGTTTTCATATCTATGTGCAGGTGTCAACTTTATAGATATGGCAAAACTGAAACATTCCAATATTCAGGAAAATCAGCTTATCTACAACAGAGAAAAGACAAAGAAACTAATTATCGTACCATTACAAGATGAAGCTCGACAAATCATAGAGAAGTACCGCAACGATAAATCACCGTTCATATTCCCAATTCTCTCTACATTTCATAAGACAGAAATTCAAGTAGCTAATAGATTGCACAAGGTATTGGCTAAAATAAACAATCATCTGAAAGAAATTGGAAACAAACTCAATCTCCCACTACCACTCACAACCTATGTAGCACGACACTCTTTTGCTACCGTCCTGAAAAGAGCAGGAGTTTCAACATCTATAATCAGTGAATCGTTGGGACATAGCTCTGAACGAGTGACGCAAATCTACCTTGACAGCTTCGATAATGAGCAGATAGACAATGCTATGAAAAACTTACTCTGACATATAATCCATACTTTTACAGAATCCGCTTATTCACAGATAGGCGGATTTTTCATAACTTTACAGTCCTAAAACTCAATAAAATGATAGATACAATAGACTGTTACGACAAAGGACAGTTCAAATATATAAACTCACTCGTCACTGGTAATGGGGAAGCTCATTATTCAGCAGACGGACTTGTTATGTTATTCCCTGACAGCATCTTACCACTACAAGACCCACAACAAGCCGTAATGATTTTTGCTGACCGCTATAACAATAAGGAAATCGAGTGTTCGTTGATATACGACAACTATATATCTGACTTCCAAGATACAATTTCAGCATTGGGGCTTGATGCTGATGCGTTTTGGCTACTTATGATATTCTGTTATGACTACGCTACAAGCGTTTGTCTGAATGGAGTTAAAATGACATCTTCGCCCAAACAGAAGATTGAAGAATTTATTTCCAATGTTGACAATCTCCTGAACGAAGATAAAACGCAATTCAAAAGCGAATCCACTCTGACATTAAAAGTCAAAGGAAAGACTTGCAACATTTCTGATGAACGTGCTATATGGGCTATGCTTGCTTTTATACATAAGGGCATGAAGAATCTACCACAAGGCACAAATCTGAATATCATTGATTGTAGAAACGAGGATATTTTGCAGGAACAAACTGAATCAGATTCTGTAATGATATGGTACTTTGCCAAACTGTTGATGAATTTCTTTGAGATTAACCCACAGTTCAAATCGAGCCAAAGAGGGAAGCAAGGCATATCATACAGTAAATATCTCCTAATATCTCAACTTATCTACCACACACGACTGTCACGCAATGAAAATTTCTTGTTAAGTGATGAAACATTGAAAGGCTATCTGAAACAATACAAGAGCAAAGAGATAGGCGCAAAAAGCAACATCTATTGGTAGTCAATAGATTATCTAATACATAACGATTCCACTTTCTGAAATCCGTAAGGGAGAGTAAGAAAGTGGAATTTTTTTATTCTCTGTTGACCCCTCAACGGCAGACTAATTTTGCATTGTCAAAACGAACCAAGAGAGGTAAGGGCAACAAAGGGGAGTAAGGGACTCTCAAAAATTCACTCTCTGCAAGCCCCTCCAATCAGAAGTAATTTTGCAACAGAAACCAAAAATAATAATTAACTAAAACCTAATGCTGTATAGGTCAAGCGTAGAAAATTATGACTACAACAAATTCTAACGTCGCAGAAAACATGAACGTAACCACCAACAATTCAAACAAAAGCAATATGAAGAAACTAAACCTGCTCTTTATCAAGGGCAACCGTCAGGGAATCGACAAGGAGAATATCAGAATCTCCTATGCAAAAATCAAAGCCCACGGCTTCTTGTCAACTATGCCAATCGAATACATCCCAATGGAAGATGCGAAAGAAAAGATAGGCGACCGAACTCTACTTAAAGTGACTTTAGTCCGTGTCAACGGAGAGGGCGAGCCAACAATCTCAAACTTCGATGTAGAAATGGCAGTAGTCAGTCCTGAACAATATGACAGTTATGACGGAATCTGTATCGACGGACAGCACCGCACACTCGCTCTTATGATGAGCGATATTCAAGACATCGTTCCAACCTATACCAAAGTAGAAATCTCTAACATGGATATACTCTCCTACATAGCTCTGCGTAACAACGGCAAGACTTGGGCTAACACAGACTTCTATAATTCTGCAATAAGCACCAACGACACAGAACTTGACTATATCCTGAAAAAGTGTAAAGACTACATCCCTGCGTTTGTGTTCGCAATCTACACACTCGGCACTGCCAAAATAACGCCAAAGCAAATAAAGGCTATACAGCTTGGCTACAAAAAGACATCAGACTATTCCACTCTGCAACTCAACCCTAACACTCGTGCAATGGGTGACAAGATATTGGAAACTCTAACGGCAAACAGTTATCTCACATCAGACCGTTTCACTGGGCGATTCGCAGGCGGATTGAAAGCATACTATAAGGAAAACGGACAAGACATCAACAAGGTAATCAAAGCTATCCAACTGATAGATAAAGACAAATGGGAGCGTTACTTTTGCCCAAAACAAGGCAATTCAATGGAGATAACGGGCTACGCAGAAGCGTTTAAAGCTCTTGTGGCAAATGCAGAAGCGACCGAAGTAAATAACGAAGCGGCATAAAGTTGTAAACTGAAAAACTTGGGGAGGTAGATTTTTTGATAAAACCTATATAAGACAAAAAATCTCAGATTTTCTACCTCCCCATTTCTCCAAAACTAACAACATTAAAAGCAGAAAAACAGATGAAAACTCAAAATTTAAGCATAAGCAAAGATGAATGGCTTGCAGACGCACTCAAAAATAACGGATATGACATGATTCCTACAAATGTTATCCTTGATAAAACACTGACCGGAATTGGTGCCACTCATGGTGAACTTCTCGCCAGACGCAACTCTATCATAATCGAGCCTAATGTGCCTGTAATTCTCTGTAAAACAGAAAATGAAGCCGATTATTTAGCTGTGTATGGCAAAACTTCGGTAACACAAATAAAAACCTACCTCAACCGCTCTGACACCACTTACAAAAAGCTGATTACCACTCCTGAAAGTTTTAAGAAAATACGCAACGCGGCTACATCACTCAATATCAACATCTATACAGAATTTTTCTGCCTTTTCGATGAGTGCGAGAAAATCACACAAGATTCAGACTATCGCCCTGCAATAAGCCAACCCATACACGACTTCTTCCGCTTTACAAACAAGGCGTTTGTTTCAGCAACACCTCTTAATCCCTCTCACCCTGAATTTAAAAATCAGGACTTTTCTAAAATCAAGATACAACCTGATTTTGATTATAAGAAAGACATCACCCTGATATTTACCAATAGCTTTATAAATCAAGTCAGGGAAACATTATCCAACCTTGCAGACAGCTCCTGCATCTGTATCTTCTTCAACAAGACAGACGCAATCAACAAGCTCATTGAAGAACTTGGCATTACAGACTACAAGATTTTCTGCTCAGAAAAGAGCGTCAAAAAACTCAACGAAAGATTCATCGAAAAAGCCAATACCACCGTAGAACTACCACTTGCAAAATACAACTTCTTCACTTGCCGTTTCTATTCAGGCTTGGATATTGTGCTTATCAATCAAAAACCAGACATCATCATACTTACAAACTTGGCAACTGCGACATACACAGCAATAGACCCATTCACAGATGCAGTTCAGATTCAGGGAAGATTCCGCAGTGGTTTCAATACTCTCACCCACATCACAACAATCAATCCACAGATAAAAGCGTTAAGCCCCAAAGAGATAGAAACGAAGATAGAGGTATTCAAAGAAAACTACGAAAACGCAAGAGCCAATCATGCCACAGAAACGGACACATTCAGGAAACAAGCATTATTTGAGGATTTGAACAATCTGAAATACAATGACTTTTTGGGCGAGAACGGAGAGATAAACTACTTTGCAATCGACAACTACCACAATGAGGAAAGAGTGAAAGGCTACTATCAATCTATGCAGAATCTGATTACAGCCTATCAGGAAACATGGCATTTCAATATCTCCACGGTAAATGCCATTACTACAGTCGGTCAGGACGACTATATGATTATAAGCAATACCAAAGGAGAACGAGATAGAATGAAGCTAATAGCTGAGTGTTTGGAAAGAATCAGAATCGACCATGAAAATGGACTGTTAGACGATGAACGTAAGGACGAATACATCAGACCACTAAAAGGATATGCAGAATATAAATACATCGCATCTATTTTCAACAAGATAGGAATTGAGGGCATAGAAAAAGCCAATTACCTGAAAGGTCAGATGAACAAGGCTGTCAAGCAACATGACAAAGAGCAAGCAGAGGGATTGCGGTTTTCGCCAGAGGTGCTGAAAGCAATAGAAGCTGAGTTTGAAATTGGCAGATATTTAAGTAAAGAAGAAATCAAACAACGGCTGAAAGCGATTTATAAAGCATATAGTATAGAACATAAAGTAACACAAGACACCATAAAGGATTACTTCGATACAACGCAAAGCAATTCAAGAGATAAACCCTCATACAAGCTATTATGCTTCAACCCACAAAGGTAGAAAACTAATCAAAAATATATAAGACCTGATTTTTCTGAAAAAACTACCTCATAAGGAAATGTTTGGATTTTGACTTTTGCCGGATTCCAACTCTGACGGCTACTATTTCATCGCAAATAGCAGTCCACAATTTCATGCACATAAACACAGATTCATAGCAGACATACATATCTACTCTATTTTCTACCAAATCCTCCGTCTTAAATATTGCGGAGTGTTCTAAACACACGATTCTACTCAAATTTTTCAGTCCCCCCTCCATAATTGAAATAAAAGAAAACCAATCTATTTAATAACCATTTAAATAAATCAATTATGGAAAATCAAATGATTTTACCTGCGGTTGTGCCAAATAGAAGTTGGCTCAACGGCTACGCAACAGATGCGGAGGTAATAACAGCCATTCCGCAAAACGTGAAAAAGGCAAATCCTTTCATCGAAGCAAATACTAAGGCGGTTGACCTCGCACATCTGCGAAACGACTGCATTGTTCCCGTGTTCAGCAAAGACAATGAACTGACAATCAGTCACACTGCATTTATTGAAACGGTTGCGGAAGCGGTAAGCACGTTCTACAACGGTGAAACAATCGAAAAGCCTGAAATCCGTGTGTCGCACATCATCAAGGGGAGAATCCCCGAAGCGATATACAAGCCTGCAAATCAGCTCTTGGAATCAGACAAAACGATTTACTACGAGCGTATGATGTTCTGCATCGAAATCCCCACTATCTATGAAACGGTAGAGGGGAATCGGCTCAACCTCACTGTTGGCGGTGTGCGTGCCTACAATCACATGAACCTTTACTCTAAAAAATCAGTGGAGCGTTTCAAAATCTTTGTGGGCTTCAAAAACCTTGTGTGTTGCAACCTCTGTGTTTCCTCTGATGGATTCGTGGAACAGTTGGAGGTAATGAACACTTCTGACCTCTATCTACGTGTGTTGGAAATGCTCAATCGCTACAATCCTGCCAAACATCTGCATCTCATGCAAACACTTGGCAACACCTACATGACTGAACACCAATTCTGTCAGATTCTTGGGAAAATGCGTCTGTATCAGGCACTGCCCCAAAACGCTCAACGCTCAATCCCTCGCCTACTCATTACTGACACACAGATTAACTCTGTGGCAAAAGCCTATGTCAGCGATGAAAACTTCTGCGGTCAGGGTGGAGAGTTGGATATGTGGCGTTTCTACAATCTCCTGACGGGCGCAAACAAAAGCAGTTACATTGACAGCTTCTTGGATAGAGCCTATAACGCTACGGAGATAGCACAAGGCATCAACGCTGCCCTGCATGGGGCTGACCGTTATTCGTGGTTTATCAACTAAAATCTGAATCGTGGGGAACGCTCTGAAATATGGGTGTTCCTCACATTCTTAAAACAAAAAGACAATGAATCAGAATAATAAAGATGTTGCGTTTGAAAGAGGTTTGCTCACTGTCTGCATCGTGGTTGGTCTGATACTTTTCTGCATCAATCCTGCGATTGTGATATGCTTATGGGGCTTATGGCTCTTAATCACTGCAATCTTACCTTGAAACAAAGCAAAAGGCATCTGAATGAATGAAATTCAGGTGTCTTTTGCCTTTTATGCTGAAAAACACACTCTGAAACAGCCCCACCAATAACATTTTTTTGTAACTTTGCGCTTGATTTACAGAGCCGAAGAGTCGGCATTAGTGAATCGACATAATAACAAAAGGTGTTATTGAAATTATCTTCTTAGTTCAAATCTCGCAAATTTGATATGCAGTGAAGATGATTGGCAATAGCACCTGCATCGGTTGCTTATACCCTGCCGTGATTGGCAGATTATATAGCAATATCGGTGTGGGGCTATTGTTTTATCCACTGCATAGGCAATGCGAGAGCCTGAACTAAGGATAAAGCAAATACAATCCTCACACCTTTTTTTGTGCAACTATGTAACTGTTTCAACGGAGGATAAGAAACACAAAAATGTAAAAATGGCAAATGACATTTTTAACCTCAACAGCGAACAGCCGCAAATAGAATCTGATAACACGGATTCTAAATGCCCTGTATGCGGTTATCCAATCAATGAGAATACACAAATATGCCCTAATTGCCATGAAACAATTTGGCAAGATACTGAAATTCTTGATTCAGAGAATGAGCCTGAACAAGAGGAAGAATCTCCAAAAGATAAGAAAATCAAAAAATACGAAGCACAGTATAACGGAATCCTGACTATCATTGCTGTAATTATGGCAGTGCCATTGGTTTGGATTACCTACAATGAATTTGCAGACCGACAGTGGAATAAAGCCGGATGGTTTGTGTTGGTTATATATCTGATTATATGCCGTTTCATTGGCTACCTCTTGAAAGGCACTATACACTCTTTTGCAAAACGTAAGGTTGGAAACAGATGAAATCAACAATAGTTAAACATTCCTCGTATAAAATAAACTATTGTGAGGATAAGCCCTTAGAGGTAGTCGTCGCTTTATATAGAATAGAAAAGACTATTTTTTCTCGCCCCACACTTCCATATTACATCGAAGTTAGAAACAATGGCTTCATTAGCCAAAAATTTCTACATGAAGATTCTGCGTTTCATAATTTCATGCAAATTTCAGCATTTTGGCACTTAGAGGAAATGCGAAATACCATGATTAGCAAAGAGGGTAATTTCATGCAAGAGATTATTTCGAGAAGAGAAGATAGTATTTACAAAATATTATTAGGAGTGAACTTTACTTTGGCAGGTTTTAGTTACAATGAAATCTCAAATAAATTCTCAGCTTATCTTATGGATAATGGAGATATAGAGAGCCGGGCAAAACAGTTGGGGATTAAAACAATCAGCTTTACTGACGCATATAAAATAGCATGGAAGCTAACAGATAAATCTGTTCATCTATGCAAAGTATATATTGATGATAGTGTTTTCCCTTATTCTGATATTTTATCGGAGGAAATAATATATACTCACCAAGATTACAACAAAGCATTTCATATTATTGCATCTCGTATAACGCAATCGTTATTCAACATGAATCCAACGAAATGCAAAATTCTATATGCTAATTGTAAACTGCCATAAGGAAATGCGATAACCATGAAAATAAAACAATCGTTTCACAATGTGGGCTATTGGACAATAACTGCAGTTCATTGTCTATGTACTACAGTTGGAGCATTAGTAATTGTTGGATTACTGATTGCTTTATGTCGTTCTTGTTACCATGACAGTAAACCTGAATCCGTATTATATGGGAATTGGGAAAAGTTGGATAGCGATGACGGCTACAACGGCCATATACTGACATTTGATTGGAACGGAGAATACTATAACTCTAATTTGGAGGGTGTAGCTTGGAATTATGAATATATAGAGCCTGATTCTCTTATTCTATATCATCACGGCTTTTATGAGGAACGCTACAAGATTCTCAAACTCACAGAAGATACTCTGACGGTCAGGTGTTCAGAGTACATCTTTCATGCAGTAGATAATGGCAAAGAAATCGAACATGATTACGGAGGTGGCAAACAACCGATTTATACATATATCCGCTTAAACCATAGCACAACTAAGTATTAAATATATGTTATTTGACAGCCCTGAATTTAATAAATTGGTAGAGCAAGACGAACAATTACTCTCAAAAGGAAAGATTGATTGGGAATCTAAGCTATTGACTATCGCAAAGGAAATAATGGAATGTCAGAATGTCCTATCAGTTACGGACATTCCAGACACTCCTTTCATTCTAAAAAACGACATAGATGAACCTACAGAAGAAGAACGCGAAAGAATCCTCACGGAAAGAACAGAAGAAAGCAAGAAACAGTGGTTAGCACAAAAGGCTCGGTATAAGCGAAAGCTAACATCAGCAAAAGAACGATTAGAAGAACTTATAAATAGAATTGCGGATAAAGAACATAACAATGCCGTTGAATCTTTCGCTAACGATATTAAAAATTGGAAAGAACATAAACTTACGGCAGAAGAAAAAGAACGTAATGATAAAATTATACATGATAATTGGCTTTTAGCAAGAGCTGAATTCCGTTCGCAGTTGTCTAACTGTGATGATACAAAAGCTGTTATAAAAGAAGCAGAGGGCTTAGAGTATAAAAAGCCTTTCCCCGAACAATATCCATGGAAAGATGTAGCCCTTAGTATGCTAAAATTCCCTGAAAGAGTTACATTTGATTATGATGTGTGTCCAGACTGTGGAGAAGCACGTATCAAGATATATTTTCACTCTCCTGAATGTACATGGGATATGATGTGCGGAGTAGGTGGAAACATGGTGATTTGCCCCCACTGCAAAATTCAAGCGGAATTTAACGAAACAATGCGTAACTAACACGGTACTATCTTTGAAAATTTCTCTCTTTATAGGGTCTTATTCAAAAATGTACCTCTGAAAAATCAAGATGGAAAAGCTACTTTATATCATTATAGGTTTATTGGCAGTCGCTTGTGGGTCAAATACAGAATCTAACAAACAACTTACACAAGAGAATTATGCTCTTGTTGCCGAGTTTTACAAAACATATATTCAGCAGAAATTTGGCGATGATACTACTGCGATTCAGCAATTTTTAGAACAAGAAGCTGAATCGTTAGATAGTTGTTTTCTGATTCATTACACACGACCGATAAATGGCTATGATATACGAATGAAAGTTGATTTAATTGACAGAATCGTTGATAATGTTGTTTGCGATGGGCAAATTGTCATTACTAATGAGGATAAAACAATTTCCATAGACCAATTCATTGTCAATATGTCTGATTCTGTGTTTAATGGATTCAAGAAACAGATAATAAATGAAATAGAGTTCGATATTAAGAAAAGTCCTTTTCAGGAAAATCTTAAATATCCACATTTCGGTGAATATAAGAGTATGCCATTCTTTTTCTTTGATGCAGATTTTGACGGTGTTGAAGAATTAGTAATAAGAGATTCAGGAATAGGACAACGAGGTCTGAATTGTTATTATCCAATTAAGTTGGATTGGAAGAAGTGTAATTGGGAAATTTCAGAAAACATGATATGTGAAAACAGCGATACTATGTCGCATACACATTTCTATCCATTTGACGATATGACGCAGTTCGATTTTGCTAACAATGTGTTTATACTCTATTTATCCGCAGGTTGGTGGGATAATGAATGGGATTATTACAAAGTGGAAAATGGAGAAGGCAAATTGATTAAGAGGATTGTAGAATATGACCGCAATGACCCCAAAGTAATGCGTATTACTTATAATGGCAACGATTCAACTATTACATCTATTCCAACTTTTAAAGACAATTCATATTCGATTGATTGATGAAAAAAGCATATTCCATAGTGTTATTATTGCCTTTCGTAATTGCTTGCTCTCACAATTCAAAAATAGAAAATCACAAAATTGTTGATTCATTAGCTGAATATAGAGATACCATAGTTGGTAATTTCAGTGGGCTTGGAATAGACACATTGATAGCAGAGCCTATTGACACTCTTACTGTGCCTGAATTTGAGGGAGATGAATTTGGCAACCAACATTACAAATGGAGAGTATTCAGCAAATCAAGAAGATTAAAAGAGCTTATCGTAAATGACACCAACGATATGAAGTTCGTGACTGAGGGCGACTTAGACGGAAATGGCACTGATGAATGGGGCTTTAGAACACAATGGTCTGTATCTAATTGGCACACATATCAGATATATACTTATCACAATGGAGAATGGTATTATATAGCGAAACCAATAATGGTAAACACTCCTGATTTTGAAAAACTGCGAAACGGATTTGATATTGCAGAGCCAAATGCAGTGAAAGGTCAAATCAACATCAAATTCAGCAGACCCCAAAAAGGAAACGACTGTATTGTTGACACCGTAGTAAAAGCTGCATACATTCCAATATCAGATAACGGAGATTGCATTTTTTGACAGAATCTAAATGCTCTAAAATCGGTAGAATTTACATACACATAAAGCCTTGAAAAAGATACTCCCAACTTCATAATCAACCCTGATTTCACTTGCACGGCTCAATAAAAATAGCTAACTTTACATAGAGAACATAAACATTATTAACCACATCTTGAATTGCACGGCTGTAAACCGTATTGTAAACCACGCTGAACAAGTCGAGGTTTCATCAAGACGTATCAGATAACTGTAAGATTCGCTGGCTCAGTTGGTAGCATTTGAAAGGCGAGCCGTAGGCGAGGCTTTCAAATGCCTTGGAGCGACAACACTTTTAATGTTGGGGTCCTGGGTTCGAGCCCCAGGCGGATCACAGAAGGAATCATTTTAAAATGATTCCTTTTTTGTTTTTAATCAATCCGTCCTGGTATCACGTTGATGACTTTAAAATTTATTAGAAGCTTCCTTAATGACCGTGAAGTCCTTCTGACAACCATCCCCTACCTGATAGAAAAGAACTCACCGTTGCTTTCAACGCAGTCAGGCAAAATGTTGTTAGATTTATTGGTTTTAGGAGAGGACCATCGCAACAGATATCACATAGGGTTCGATATAATAGCTATAACGAGAGCCATATACCGCCGTGTAACAACAGGATTAAAAGAGGGTGCGAGCACCATAGAGCAACAACTTGTTAGGGTGATAACCGCTGACTACAGCATGACATTTTCTCGAAAGCTGAAGGAGATATTGCTTGCTGTAGTCATTAGAATGAAATTTTATAGATGACAATTGGCTATATCATATCTTGATATAGCTTATTATGGTACCGAATACCCATCGCTTGACGCCATACTTGCGGGGTTCGGTCTTTCAAGAGATGCTGATATTGACCTGAAAGTATGCGCATCAATTATAGCGAGGCTGAAATATCCAGAGCCCAGAGTAATGTCCGAGAGGAATAATTATCAAATTGAGCGGCGTACATCTCATTTATTAAAGTTATATTTGCGAAAACATCCTATTCATTTGAAATTAATATCAGCGATTATCTCAACAATTCGCCAGTAATCGGAGCAATATCAGAAACTTATGTCAAGCCTGAGAAGTTTCTTAAATATTACTTCAATTCCAATGAAAGCGATGCGCAAACGTTCCTCCGTCATGTAATGCAGAGTAATACTCCATACATATTCAAAGACCGTCCGTTGATATTTGAAAAAATCAAGGAATATCTGAGCAATCTGCTTTCAGTCGAGCTGCATGATATACTGTTGATAGGGAGCGCAAAGACCGGGTTCTCGCTTTCGACCGATAATTATGGCCGTCCGTTCAACGATAAAAGCGATCTCGATTTTACGATTATAAACGAAACCCTATTCCAATCGCTTAAAGCTGATTATGACAATTGGAAAAGAAAGTACACCGTTGAGGAAACGATCAGTCCCACTAACCTGAAGCAAAAAGGTTATTGGGATGAAAATGTAAAAGTACTTAAGCGTAATCTCAACCGCGGTTTCATTGACACATACAAATTGCCAAATATGGAATGTTGCCCGACAGCCAAGACAATTAATAATGCCATGTACAATATTACGCTGCGCCTCGAAAACACGTTCGGGATAACCAGCAGCAAAGCATCCGTACGAGTGTACCAAAACAGTGTGGCATTCGTCAAGCAATTACGCTTGAATACTAACTGCCTTAAAGAACGACTCGACAAATAGCTGCTTGATTCAAACGGAAAGCCTGACGGATTCACAGTTGACCGGATTTTATAGAACTCCGGCAATGCGGTTATATTGGGTTTTGGCCGAATATATGTTTCGCAATACATTCACTGAATAAATTACCCACTATTATATTCAATACAGCGTTTTTATTGAACAGAATACGAGCAATCTCGAATGCAGAACCGTTCTAAGCTTAGTTTTTGTAAAATCGGTGGTTATAACCGCAAAAATTTGTACTCATAGAGGATTATAGTCGCAATTTTTTGTACCAAATATGGGACTCGTGTATCCTCACTCAACTTAAATTTGGCAATAGACTTGGTTTGAGGCATAAGCGTGATAGATAAGCGAGTCGAGTAACTATTGCATTTATTGCTCGCTGTTATTTTCCATACATCGTCGGGGCATAACGGCTTCACGGATTACGGAAGGGCCATCGAAAGATGACCCTTCTGTGTGTCAATAAATGTTGGGAAGTCAGTGTTTTTTTTGGGGGGGGTGAATAGTTTTCATTTGCTCGAAGTGTGGTGCATCGGCGAAATGTTTCGGTCGGGCATGTGTGCTTGCGGGTGTGAGGGATGTTAATCGGGCGGTTACCAGTCATCGCGATAAGAGTCCGCGTCATATATATCATCTCTGAAACTGTCAAGATCGTCAAAGTCGTCCATTATATCATCAAGCTCCTCCATGTCATCAAGCCGGTCCTGGAGCCTGTCCATTCCGTCTTGAATGCGGTCGTAGCGATTCGACCCCACATCACAGTTATCGAGCTGGTCTTCAAGCTCATCGATGCAGTCTTGCAGTTCATCAATGTCGTAATCTTTTAAATCAGCCGGTTGGCTATTATCTATTATTTTTTGACATTCGGCAATTCGTTTTTCCGACTCCTTGATTTCGTCCTCCAGCTCTTGAATACGTGCCTCATATTGCGAATTGATAATATAATGAGGTTGATATGTGCCGATTGTACTTGATTTCGATTTGCGCGAAAACAGGTTGCAGATCATATTGAATATCGCGAAATCGCCGAGAAAATTCCAGAATGACATGGCTGATTATTGTTTAAAAACGTTTTTTGATTTTGGGGGCTATCCACAGGATAAGTCCGAAGACGCCCAACACAATCGCCGAGTTGACGATCAACGCGGTTATTATGGATTACGCGGAAAGCCGATATGACTTTCACCGGCAAAATTAGCGGTATGGTATGCGATATTGCAGCACATATATGTTAAAAAAAATTTCAAGCGGAGTGCTTGTTAATATAGTGCATTTCTTCCCGGCACAACGTGCCATAGTGTAGCGGTATAATATATAAAAACAAAACCTATGGCAACAGTCAAATTGAAATACCGGTCATCGTGCGTTGCCAACAAGGAAGGCTCGCTTTACTATCAAGTGATACATAACCGTGTCGCACGACAAATAAATACCTTATATCGCATAATGCCCCACGAATGGGACAGCGACAATACAGCCATAATATGTCGGTCGGAATCCGGTGAAAGAGTGCCCATAAACAGCATACTTTGAAAAAACTGTAAAGTTTAATCAGCGGGCGGTGCGTTGTTGAGTGATGCCGGATTTACGGCCAATTTGTAGCCGATTCCACGCACATTCAGGAGTTCAAGCCCGGTTGACTTCGACAGATATTTGCGGAGTTTGTAGATAAAGCCGTGTAGGCGATTGAGATTGTTGTAATCGTCGTTCTGCCAAATGCGATACATCAGCGTTCGGGCCTCGACCACCTCGTTGGGATGACGAAACAGTTCATCAATAATCACGGCCTCGGTGTGCGATAGCTCAAATGTGTCATCTCCTACTGCAAGATGCTGGGATGCAAAGTCAAGCGAACAGTCGCAGAGAGTAAGATTGGAATCTTCGGCCACGCCTTGGCGGTTGCGTTTAAGCAAAGCCTTTATGCGCACAACAAGTTCAAGTATTTGAAACGGTTTGCGTATATAGTCATTGGCTCCCAGTTCAAAGCCTTTTACAACATCGTCGAGAGCTGTTCGGGCGGTGAGGAAAAGCACCGGAACGGCGGGTGAGGTCAGCCTTATAAGGCGCACCATCTCAAAACCGTCCATTTTGGGCATCATAACATCAGCGATAATAACATCGGGCGATGATTTGCCAAACATCTTAAGCCCCGCCTCGCCGTTGGGCGCACATTCCACATCAAATCCCTCACGTGTCAGCGCATCCTGAATGATGAATGATAGTGTCGAGTCATCCTAAACAAGTAGAATCTTATCTTTCTTCATCGCTTTTGAATTTTAGTGTAAATCTTGTGCCTTGTCCCGGCTTACTTGTCACATCAATGCTCCAGCCAAGCAATTCGACAATCTGTTTCACATAGAAAAGTCCGAGTCCATAACCTCCCGCCTCATAGCGGTCGCCTGAGGTCACGCGATAGAATTTATCGAATATGTAAGGTAAATTTCCCTTCTCAATTCCTATGCCGTTGTCGGCTATTGTTATTGAGCGGTCATCGGCTTTTATGTTGATGTTCACTGAATCACCCGAATATTTGATTGCATTGTCGATGAGATTTGACAATATGTTGCCAAGATGCAGTGAATCAGCCCGTACCGAAAGGTTGTCGGGAATATCGATGTTTATGTCGACGGGCTTGTCGGCTTTCAGTCCCATCATGCCCGAAACATCCTCTACAACAGGTTTTATTGCAACCGGTTCAATGTTGAGCTTCATTGTCTTGAACCGTTCCATGCTCATTGACAGGATGTTTTCGATCATTCCCGACAGGAAACTCAACCGCTGCATTATAATCTTCAGGAACTGTTTGTTTCTCGCCTCGTCGCTTTGATCGTAGTAACGCAGCATGGAATCGGCGGCTGAATATGCCACGGCTACAGGTGTCTTCAACTCATGCGTCATGTTATGCGTAAAATCGTCTTTCATCTGCTCGATAGTGCGTAACCTGCCTACCCAATGAAGCAGATACCATATCAGGAATCCCATCAGGATTAGTATCATAGCTGATGTCGCGATAATACCCGACATCTGTTTCAAAACCTCTGAGCCAAGGGACGATATGTACACATTATATAGATGTGTATTGCCTTGATCGATTGTGAATTTGATATGCCAAAGTCCTGAATCGTCAGATAGGGTGGAATCGGGAGGCAGAACAACCGCATAGTCGGGATGAAGTCCGGCATAGTCAAGTTGTCGGCGAAACACATTGTCTATAATCGTGAAGTTCTTGCCCTTCATCTGCTGGTCATACTTCCCTTGAGCGGCAAAGGCTGAAATTAGCTCTTCAACCATTTTTCTATCCACATCAGGGTAATCGTACCATTCGGTTTCGGTTGTATCGCCTGTTAAAGTCAAGATAAGATTCAGCTTTGAGTCATCGACATTATAGGTTGACTGTGCAATGCTGATCCAGGATATTATATCGGCCTGACGCACGCAGCTTTCCACCTTATCAATGTACTGCTGCTTATACGTGCCATATAGTCGGTACATGAACCAAGCGTTTGCCGCTATCATAATGGCAATGGCGCTAAGACATACAATTGTTATGGTTCTGAATTTTTTCATAAACAAATTTACGAAGAATTTCTTGAAATGGGAATGGGGTCTAAGACTAACTAAGACTAAAGGAGGCTCAACTAAGACTTGACAGGCTGCATCGTATGTAATTTTGTCATCAAATAAAAATCACTGTTATATGAAGAGAATAATGATCCTTTCAACACTTTTGTCGGTATGGCATGGAGGTTATGCGCAGCAGCCGGCTGAGATGCCCGATTCATTGGATGCCGGAGTGCTGAACGAAGTTGTTGTCGAGGCGCAGATGCAGAATACGACAGCCCGGATGTCGACCTACATTCCAGGTGCAAGGGAGAAAAATGCTGCAAAGGATGCAGCGTCGTTGCTTAATTTAATGGCTATCCCGCAATTGTCGGTCGATCCTGTCACCGATGTCGTTAAGACACTCTCGGGACAGCCGGTATCAATTTTTATTGACTACGTAGAGGCTTCGTCGGAGGACATCTCGGGCCTGAACCCCCACGATGTGAAAAGGGTTGAATACTACGACAATACCTCCGATCCAAGGTTTTCAGGTAAAAGATATGTCATAAATTTCATCATGCAAAAATATGAATGGGGTGGCTATACTAAAACGGATGCCACGCAAAGCTTTGGAGAGATAAAGACCGATGCTTCCGTCTATTCCAGGATGAAGTATAAGAGCATGAGTTATGACATTTATGCCGGTGAACAATACAATGCAGTCCGAAATGCCGGCGATGAGAGCGTTGAGGATATGCGGTTTACCAATCTCCTTGGCAATGGACCGGCCAATGTGATCAGGTCCAATTTCAGTAAAACCGAAAACAGTCATACCAATACCAATGACATTTCATTCCGAGCCATATATGATAGCGATAAAATTCAACTTAACAATCGCATAGTTTTCAGCTATGCATCGTCGCCTGAAACCGAAACGACCAACAATCTCTTATATGGCAATGATTGGTCGGGAAGTGAAACTACTCGTTCGATATCCGCAAGAAACAACATGAGTGCCCGATATAGAGGTCAGCATCTGTTTATGCTACCGGAAAACCTTACGCTTAACATCGGTATGAGCTTTGAATACGGTAACAATAAAGTAAACTCATTGTATTGTGGCTCCGAGGGAACATCGATAACAAATAACGCTTATGAAAAATCCTATTCAGGAACAATAAATCCCAATCTATATTGGTCGATTGACGATTGTCACACACTCCGAGCCTATGCGGTGGGAGCATGGCGTGACAGCAAAATAGATTATCAAGGCAATTCATCGTCACGCCAGTCCTATAAAATTGACGGGTATCAAGCGGGGGCCTCTTATGATTTTGCAACAGACAGCTGGAGCACTCACCTTAATCTTGGCTGGACATGGCAGAAAAACTCCATAAGCAATTATAAGTTTAACACATCCTATCCGAGAATAAATGCCGATGTGACTTATTCCCCGACACAAAATTCCCAACTACTTGCTTCCTATGAATATTACGAAACTATGCCCACCGCGTCATCAACCGGCCCGGTTGTCCTTCAACAGGATGAGCTGATGTGCTATTCGGGTAATCCTGAACTGAAAAATTCGCCTTCACATGAGGTGGGGCTGCAGGCGGTTTGGCTTCCGTCCAATAAATGGCAGCTGGCGTTCAGCGGATTCCATTACTACATTACCGATAGGCGTGTTTCCGATTATCTACCCGAAGGTCCCGATGGGAAAATGCTCCGTTTTTACACTAACAATGGCAATTATATGAGTACTATGATTGGTATTAATGCCACGGCAAAGCTCCTTGGCGGCAAACTGACGGCAAGAATAAATCCCCAATTATGGCTGCGAAGAACAACCGGAGTTTTTGCGATGACACGTAACGAGCTGACATGTACGGCTCAACTCACCTATTTTTTCGGTAATTTTTATGCCACAGGTTGGTATATGACCCCAAGTCACTATCCCGACGAGAACAGCGGTATAGAGAGCAAAACATCATCGCAGTATCAGCTGCAACTCGGGTGGGGAAGTGGAGCATGGAATTTAAGAGTTTCGGCTTCAAACTTTCTGCGGTCGGATTGGCGCGCCAATCGAGAAATACTCCGTTCGGAATATTACGACATGTCACGAAGGGTATACTCGCCTTCGCAACACATGGGATTCGCTTTGACCGCCACATATACTTTCGGCTATGGAAAAAGGGTGGAGCGTGACAATGAGCTGAAACATGAGTCATCGGCATCTTCCTCTTCCTCTTCCTCTTCCTCTTCCGCCATCTTAAAGTAACTATTTGTTTTATTAAGCATAATTTTGTATTTTTGGAAAAGTAATAAACCTCTAAATATATTTTTTAGATTATGTCATTGTGGATTGTTTATCTTATCGCAGCGGCTGTGCTTATGATCATAGAGTTGCTAACCGGCTTTGTTGCAACGTTCTGTGTAGCTATAGGATGTGTGATTGCTGCCGTGTTGGATTTTATGGGATTGAGCATTGAAGCGCAACTTATAGGTCTGGCTGTAGGTGTAATAGTGGCATTCATCCTTTTTGCGCCGTTGATCAATCACCTTAGGAAAAAGCATAACGTTCACCGTGAGGAGTACAATAGCAACATGAACGCACTCATTGGCAGGGAAGTGTTTGTGACGCAATCGATTCCCGACGGTGGCGGAGTGGGGCGCGTAACCGTCGACGGTGACAGCTGGCAGGCCGTAAGCAATTCGGGAGATGCCATTGAATCGGGTGTGCGCGTGCGTGTCACCGGCTACGACAGTATAATACTTACCGTCAAGCCTGTAATTTAAGTCGTAAATAATTAACCAATTAATACTCTAAGCAATGGGAACTTATATTTTTCTGGGACTTGTTGTGCTGATAGTGATAATTGTCGTATCGGCCGGCGTAAAGATTGTCCCGCAATCCGAAACTCGCGTAGTGGAGCGTCTTGGTCGTTTTCACAGCGTACTTAGTCCGGGACTCAATATCATTTGGCCTTTTATCGACAAGCCGAAAGTAGTGTACACACGCCGGGTGGAATCGACTATCAACGGTCAGAACATCGTGCGCATAACTTCATCGACCGCCATCGACCTTCGTGAGCAGGTATATGATTTTCCTTCACAGCAGGTGATCACCAAGGATAATGTGACTACCGAAATCAATGCGTTGCTTTACTTCCAGATTGTAGATGCCAAGAAGGCCGTATATGAAATCGACAATCTGCCCAACGCACTTGAAAAGTTGACACAGACATCGCTGCGTAACGTAATCGGCGAGCTTGAACTTGACCAGACACTTACATCGCGCGACACCATAAACTCGCGTCTTCAGGTAATTCTCGATGATGTCACCAACAAGTGGGGTGTCAAGGTCAACCGCGTCGAGCTGCAGGACATAACGCCTCCCCGCAGTGTGCGTGAGGCTATGGAGAAGCAGATGCAGGCCGAGCGAAATCGTCGTGCCGAAATCTTGAACGCCGAAGGACAGAAGACCTCGGTTATCCTGCTTTCGGAAGGTGACAAGCAGTCGCAGATTAATCAGGCTACAGCCGTTAAGGAGGCCGAGATTCTGCGTGCCGAAGGTGAAGCCCGTGCAAAGGTGTTGACCGCTCAGGCCGAAGCTGAAGCGATCATGCGTGTTGCCGAGGCGATAAAGTCGTCCAACACCGATCCGGCAACCTATATGCTCGCAATGAAGTATATCGATACATTGCGTGAGATGACCACTGGAAAGGACAACAAGACTGTCTACATCCCTTATGAAGCATCGAGCGTGCTGAGCTCAATAGGAGCGATAAAGGATATATTCAATAAGTAACGATTCAGATTATACAAATAGAAAAATACCTCCGCCGAATCATCGGCGGAGGTATTTTATTATAAAGGTGATTGGTTATCAGATTATGCCTTGACCCATCATTGCATTGGCAACCTTCATGAATCCGGCGATGTTGGCGCCCTTCATGTAGTTGATGTAGCCGTCGGGCTGTGTACCGTACTTCACACACTGCTCGTGGATGTCGTCCATGATTCCGTGGAGTTTCTGGTCAACCTCTTCGGCGCTCCAAGTCAGGTGCATTGCATTCTGGCTCATTTCAAGACCCGAAGTTGCAACTCCGCCGGCATTTACAGCCTTGCCGGGAGCATAGATTGTGCGGGTTTCGATAAAGTGGTCGATGGCTTCGGGTGTACAACCCATGTTTGAAACCTCGGCAACGAGTTCTACGTTATTGTCGACAAGCTGCTTTGCATCGTCGCCGTTAAGCTCGTTCTGGGTAGCGCAGGGAAGAGCGATGTCAACCTTCTGTTCCCAAGGCTTGCGGCCAGGGAAGAATGTTGCATTGGGATATTTCTCAACATAGGGTTCTACTACATCGTTGCCCGATGCACGCAATTCAAGCATATATTCAATCTTGTCGCCTGAAATTCCGTCGGGATCATATACGTAACCGTCGGGACCCGATATTGTCACAACCTTTGCGCCGAGTTCGGTAGCCTTGAGAGCTGCACCCCAGGCAACGTTTCCGAATCCTGAGATAGCGACTTTCTTGTCCTTGATGGTTTCGCCTTTGCGGGCAAGCATGTCGTTTACGAAATATATAGCGCCAAAACCGGTAGCTTCGGGACGAATGCGTGAGCCTCCGAAATCAAGACCCTTTCCGGTGAATGTTCCTGTACATTCATTGATGAGCTTCTTGTACATACCGTACATATAGCCTACCTCACGGCCGCCTACACCTATGTCGCCGGCGGGAACATCACGGTCGGGACCGAGATTCTTCCATAATCCGAGCATGAATGCCTGGCAGAAACGCATGATTTCGCGATCGCTCTTGCCACGGGGCGAGAAATCGGAACCGCCTTTGCCGCCACCCATCGGAAGAGTGGTGAGTGCATTCTTGAATGTTTGCTCAAATCCGAGGAACTTAAGGATTGAAAGGTTGACTGATGCATGGAAGCGTATGCCTCCCTTGTACGGGCCTATGGCGTTGTTGAACTGTACGCGGTAACCGATGTTGGTTTGAACTTCGCCCTTATCGTCGATCCATGTTACACGGAATGTCACGATCTTGTCGGGTTCAACCATACGCTCGATTATGCGAGCCTTCTCAAACTCGGGATGCTGATTGTAGACATCAGCTACCGATAATAACACTTCTTTAACTGCCTGAAGATATTCCTTTTCTCCGGGGTGTTTTGCCTCAAGGGCATTCATGATATTGTTAATATCCATACTTTAAAAGTATTAAATAGTAATTGTGTATCGCAAATGTAAGCAATAAATTTTGAATAAAACACTATTTTTTAATGAAAAATTTCATGTTCTTTAATTAAATTGTTTATGTAAAGTAAAAGGGCTTCATTTCATTGAAATATTAATGTATTTATGCTGTTTGGTTGCAATTTGACAGTGCAGTGCCACAGCGGCTTATGTGCACACCTATATTCGCTGACAATATGCCAATTCATGCGTCGTGATATTGTCAACATGAAATATATTTGGCACTAAATTGTGCAACTGTTTTGTCATTTGCAAAAAGTGTAGTACATTTGTTTATCTTTTAACATTAAATACAATTATAATTATGGTAATACAACGTTGGCAAACGGTGTTTCTTTTCATTGCGGCAGTGGCAATGGGAATATTTTTCTTCCTTCCCGTGAGCTGCATGATGGGTTATATCACATCAATCCTTAATGCACTCGTTACAGTGCTGCTGTTGGTTGACATTTTTATGTACAGGAACTTGAAATTGCAGAAACGCGTAGCATTGATATGCATCTGCTTCTGTTTTGTTTCGGCTGCTATCACGGCTTATCTCAGTTCAGTTCTTGACATTGCCACCAATTGGGAAGTGCAGCTTGTGTGTCCGGTTGTCGCAATAATATTCACATACTTCGCTTATGCTCGAATGAAGGCTGACGAAAAGCTCCTTAGAAGCTACGATCGCATACGCTGACAACACTGAATTTATCATCCATAACCACAATCCCCGATTCCCTATTTATTAAATAGGAGTCGGGGTTAATTTTTGTAATCACATATCGGGATTGTGTTAAATTGTTGTTAATCAATAAAATTATAGATAAACTTTTAATCGGGGATATTGTCTATAAAGTATCTGAATTAAAAACAACAACAAATTATGAAAAAGAAAATTCTAAGTCTTGCTGTAATAGCAATGTCAATGTTCTCGATTAACGCAGTGGCTCAAAATCCGACAACAAATAATGCTCCCGCCAAAGAGTGTAAAAAAGAGTGCAAAGCATCTCAGTGCAACGACCAAAAGTGCGACAAGCAGTGTCCTACACTTTTCTCAGGCATGAATCTTACCGCCGATCAGCAGGCCCAGTTGAAGGCTTTGCAGGAGAAGCGAGCAACCAAGATGCGTCAGCGTGCTGAAAGCGCAAAGGCTCAGAAAAAGAGCGACCGCAGGCAGAATGACTCATTGAGAATGGCCGACCGCAAGAACTATCTTGAGGAAGTAAAGGCTATCGTAGGCCCCGACCAGTATGTGATATTCCTTGAGAACATCGTGTTGAACAATCCTCAAGGCAAAGGCCACTCGGTTATGCCCGGTAAGATGGGACGACATGGCGACAAGGCAATGCGTCACGGTGACCGAATGAAGAAGGATGGCCGCCATCAGCATCGTGGTGACGGACAGCGCCCACAGCAAGCTCCGACAAACAAATAATTACACAATATTCTAATTAGGGGTACGCCCGAAGAGCTATGAAGCTTTTCGGGCGTACTGTTATTAAATAGATAATGTATTAATATAAAACCTAAGCGGATGAAATTGACGATTTCCTGCCGTCAGTTTCATCCGCGTTATTCAGTGATTTAATAGGGACATCCGCATCCATCCCAAAGGATGACCCCTTTGATTTGCTAAATCTCTGATTTTATCTTGTCGGTCCACTCCTTTATGCGTTCATCGCTGAGTTCGGGGTGATTTACTTCGTCAAGAAGCAAACCTACGTAAACTCCGTCGATAAATGCGGGTGACTCGTCAAATGTGTAGACGCTTGCATCAAATGGAGCGATGAATTTGGCGCCGGTACCTTGGAGGCGTTTGTAGATTTCACCTACAGCACCGCAGAATGTGTCGCTCATCGATTCATCACCGCAACCGAATATTGCAATCTCTTTACCCTTAAGGTCGAGAGCTTCAAGGCCGTCGATGAAGTCATACCAATCATCCTGAAGATCGCCGGCACCCCAGGTCGAGGAACCGAGAACAAGTACGTCATATTGTGCCACATCCGAGGGCGATGACTTTGCAACATCATGTATATCAACATCGGCAACGCCGAGATCTTTTGCTATGAGTTGTGCTACATCGGCAGTAACTCCGGTCGAAGAACCATAAAATATTCCAATTTTTTTCATAGTTATCTAATATTAAAATTATCAACACTATAACATTATATCCTATGATAATGTTCAATGTGTCTTATGCTGTCAGAAAGTAAAATGCATCGCTATTCTCAAGCCTGAGTTGGGCGCTCCGGGAGTGTTGCGATAGGATAGACGCCACACATAGTCGACTCGCAGGACACTGAAAATGTTGTCGAGTCCCGCGCTTATTTCCATGTAGGGGCGTCCCGACATACGGGTAACCGTTATGTCCTCAGGGAAGCGAAACAGTTCAGGGTTGTAGGTCGGGTCGTTCTTTTTGCTGAGATGTCCCCAAAGGCTTTTAAACGACACCACCTCCCTTAGTTTCGATTTCTTCAGTAACGGCAGGCGTGTAAATAGAGCGCCGTTGGCCCAGTAGGTAATGTCGATCAGGCCGTAGGTGTCGTTGATGAATTCCAGTGGATTCATCAATGCGAAGCTTTCGGGCTGAATCGTGTAGGAGAGATTGGCATTGGGCAGCAACAGGTTCAGATAAGGTGCCGCTTCCCACACATGACCGCCCTTTGCCACGGCGTCGATGTAGCCGAATGCCGATAGCCAGATGCGTTTTTGCAATCGCAGCTCGGTGCGGTTGATGGGGAACATGCTTCCCATGAACCCGCGTGGCGCATAGGTGTGGGTAAGCTCTATTACCGGCGCATCAAGGTTGATGGGATAGCGGTTGGTCCTTCCCTGGTAGAACTTTTCGCCGGGTGCATATCGCAGCTTTATGTTGAACGCCGCTTCATTGTAGTGGCCGTAGTGCTTGCCTGCGCTGTCGATAAAGGGTATCCACTTGGTGGCCTCTTGGCGCTCGTAGGCAAATCCTGCCACGAGGGAGAATCCGTTACGTAATTCAAGCGTATAATCCAGCGCGGTGAGCCGCCTGTAGGTTACGCGTGTATCCTCCATGCGCTTGAATGAAAGAAACAGGTTGTCCTGATTGGTAAACAGATATTTTTGTCCCAGCTGGTCAAGCTCGTAGGACTGGGTGAATCGCAATGACTTTACGGGAAATTCGCGTGAATGATATTCTTTATCGATGAACGAGTATTCAAGTTCGGCTTTGTATTTCCATTTATGGTCGCGAAGACCATAGGCTACATATCCGCGGCCAAACCACCGCTTCGACAGATTGGCCGTTGTCATTCCTCCGGTTCGCAGGCGCACTCCCTCGGCTGTGTTGTAGGAGATGCTCGTGTTTACAGGACCGTAGTCAAACTTGCTGTTCTTGCCCGTAGGTGCATAGCCTGAAACGAGCAGCTTCAATGTCTTCTCGGTCCAGTAATACAAGGGGACGCTGCGTAAACGCTCAACAAGCGATTTCACGCTTCCTTCACCCACCTCGAGCGGTACAAGTCGGTTCTTTTCCCAAAAATCGTCGTCGCGCTTAAATGCGGAGGCATCGACAACTTCGTGCTCGGCGTGGTTGAACACATCATCGACACCGACCGGCGGCCTGTCGAAGCTGAAATTATTGTAAACCGTGTTGCGGCGCGTATAGAAGCTCGGGGTGCCCGGCATGACGCGAAATTCGACAATCATGTCGTCCTTTGTCTTAAGACGGGAGCCGTCGGGAGCCTTTTCGTAGGTTTGCGACACCGACATTGCATCCACGAAGTTTACATTTATGGAGTGGGGCAGATGCAGGTCGATTTTCTTAATGAACATTGTCGAGTCGTTTTTGGAAACATATAGTTTCCCGAGAAACCCGAATGTTTGTGGTGTGTGAGGCACGAAACTAAGCACTATGCATGAGTCGCCTTCAACCACTGTAGTGTCGGAAAGATAGTACTTGTAAAAGTCGGTTGCTATCCGTGACAACGGACTCACAAATCTGTTTTGCAGCAATGTCACATCGTTTCCGTCATAAATGTCAATCTCCCGGAACACATCTTCCATGAATCGGCGCATACTTTCTTGGTCGGCCATCTGGTCGACTCCCTCGCGCTTTATGCCTTTCACATACTCACGTTCGCTTTCGGGCGACTTGCGATAGTGGACCGATGACGACTTTTCCTGTACTGCGACATTGAGTATCGGCTTGCCCGACACTTCCGATATGTCGATATGATCCTTCAGAAAATCAAATTTGCGTCCTATCCATGAATCATCCGATGGGTTGAAGTCATTGAGCGCTATTGTCATGCGCTCATACTTGTCGTAGTTGAAGTAGTCGTTGCGATAGGGATCGTTTATGTCACGCGTGGCGCGTATTCGTTCAAGAAACTCAACTGCGGGATTGTTTTTCTTGCTGTATTTCTCCTTTGTGGGCTTGACTATTATTTCATTAAGCTGCACTCCGTCGGGCGACAGATCTATTATGAGATTGAGTATCTGTGATGACTTCAGCTCCACTGTTTTGGTGGTATAGCCCATAACCGACACCCTTAATCCGGTCGCTTTTCGAGGTGACGACAATCTAAATGTACCGTTCTCTTCCGAGAGCACTCCGTTGTTGGTGCCTTCAAGAAACAGTGCTACATAAGGAATCGGCTCATGAGTGATGGAATCTCTTACGACACCGCGCAACTGTGTCGTTTGTGCATTGATCGACACCCCGCAGGCAAATGCCGTAAATAATATCAAGTGTGTTATAATGTACCTAAAACCCGTTTTCAAATCAATATCTATTCAAAACAAATGCATAACTTTGTAATGTATTCCTCGTGTGGTTTCGTCATACTACATTCCGATGCCACTGAAAGGGTTGCAAAGTTACGAATTTTTTCCGTCATATAGAAATGTCCAAAGAAATAGAGCGAAAGTTCCTCGTTGTAAACCAAAGTTATAAATCGATTGCGACATCCTGCGACCACATAGTCCAGGGCTATTTGTCGCGCAATGTCGACGCCACGGTAAGGGTGCGCCTACGCAATGATAAGTCGTTTTTGACGGTCAAGGGTCGCAATCACGGCATAGAAAGGGATGAGTGGGAGTATGCGATTCCGTTGGACGATGCACGGAGTATGCTGCAACGGCTTGTCGACGGACCGGTCATCGACAAGCAGCGTTACATCGTGCCATATAGCGGGAAAGTGTGGGAAGTCGATGAGTTTTCGTCGCCCGATGCCGGGCTGGTTGTTGCTGAAGTTGAATTGTCGAGTGTTGATGAAGAGTTTGATATACCTCCATTTATCGGCGAGGAGGTGACGGGTGATCCCCGTTACTATAACTCAATGCTCGGAGTCAAGAAATAGGGAGCAGGTGCTGTCAGCGCACGTTAAGTATTTTGTGTAGTTGCAGCGACAGCCGCCATTGCGGATGTGACAGACAATAGTCCAATGCCTCCGATGTTATGCGGCGGTTTTGTTCGTCATCGCCGGTGTCACACGGCTGCAGTACACGATGTGACGCTTTGATGTGATTGTAGCGCGACGGATCGTTGTCGCCGCGATACACGATTTTCAGCTCGTCGCAATGTTCAATTACCGTTTGTGCATTGTCACAGAAATCATCTTTGGGCGACAATGTCACGTGGTCGATGCCGGCGGGCAGCGGGTGAGTGCCGTTGGTTTCAATTGCGATAGTCTTGCCTACGTTATGGAGCGCCTCCACGATAGCGTCGTCGATGAACAGCGAAGGCTCTCCGCCTGTCAATACGACGAGCGAAGCATTGTAGCGTGACACTTCGTGCATTATGTCGTCGAGCGACATTGGGTTTCCCGTTTGATGTGATGTGTCGCAAAAAGGGCATTTCAGGTTGCAACCGCTGAATCGCAGGAATATTGCCGGAACTCCGGCATTGACGCCTTCGCCCTGAATGCTGTAGAATATCTCGTTAATCAGATACATGCGTCGGTGGCGTTGTCGTCAATGTATATCGCTTCGTTACCCTCCGATTCCTGGACGCGGGCTTTGTAACATTCGGGTATGCGGTCCACGATCCATCGTGCGATGTTCTCGGCCGTGGGGTTGAACGGAAGCAATTCATTCAGGTTGCCGTGGTCAAGATAACCGTGAATAAGCTCCTTTATATGCGAAAAGTCACACACCATTCCGTCGGCGTTCAATTCACGGGCACGGCAATATACGGTTATGACCCAATTGTGGCCGTGAAGCCGGCTGCACTTGCTCGGATAACTTAATTCCAGTCTATGCGAAGCCGATATCTCGATTCGTTTGGTTACATAGTACATGGCGCGTGACGGTGTTAATTTCGCAATGTGAGTTTCACTACATTCTCGACATGGGCCGTGTGGGGGAACATATCCACCGGCTGTATGGCTTCGATTCGATATTCCGAGTCGAGCAGTGCAAGGTCACGTGCCTGAGTGGCCGGGTTGCAGCTTACGTAGACGATGCGATGTGGACGGGCATTCAGAATCACCTTCACGACATCCTCGTGCATGCCTGCTCGCGGGGGATCGACTATCATGACATCGGGATGTCCGTGCTGCTCGATGAATGAGTCGGTGAGCACATCCTTCATGTCGCCGGCAAAGAAGAGGGTGTTGTCGATTCCGTTTACCTCCGAATTGATTTTCGCATCTTCGATGGCTTCGGGCACATACTCGATGCCTATGACTTTAGCCGCGTTACTTGACACGAAATTTGCAATGGTTCCTGTACCGGTGTACAGGTCGTAGACCAGTTCCTTTCCCGTTAGTTGTGCGAAGTCACGCGCAACCTTGTAAAGCTTGTAGGCTTGAAGGGAATTGGTTTGATAAAATGATTTCGGGCCCACTCTGAATTTCAGACCTTCCATCTCTTCCTCGATATAAGGCATTCCGCTGTAGAGTATTACATCCTGGTCGCCTATGGTGTCGTTGACCTTGGTGTTGACTACATACATCAGCGAGGTGACTTCGGGGAATGCCTCCTTGATGGCTGACATGAGCATATTGATGCGCTCGGCGTCGTTTTCGCCGAATACCATCACCGCCATCACTTGACCGGTTGATGCTATTCTTATCATGAGCGTACGCAACAATCCGCACTGCGCTCTGAGGTCATAGAATGTGTAGCCGTGTTCCTTGCCGAAATTCTTCACGAAAAGACGCAGCCTGTTTCCGAGATCGTCCTGAAGGTGGCACTTGTTGATGTCGAGCACCTTGTCAAAGGCTCCGGGTATGTGGAATCCGGCGGCATCGCGGTCGGGAAATTCTTTGCCCGAAGCAAGCTGCTCAAATGTGAGCCACTTCTTATTGGAAAATGTGTACTCCATCTTGTTGCGATATTCCCAGATGTTGTCCGAGCCTATTATCGGAGTTATCTCGGGAGCTTCCACCTTGGCTATCCTTTCGATAGCATCCTTGACCTGCTTCTGCTTGCATTTCAGCTGAAAAGAGTAGGGAAGGTGCTGCCAGCGGCAACCTCCGCACAGCGTGAAATGCTCGCATCGAGGCTCTATTCTCACCTCGCCGGGGGTGTGCATCTTTGTGATGTGACCTTCGGCGTAGCTTTTCTTCTTTTTGTCTATCTTGACATCAACTATGTCGCCGGGGGCACCGTAGGGAATGAATACCACCATTTGGTCGACACGAGCTATCGAGTTGCCTTCAGCTGCAACATCTTCTATGGTTATCTGCTCCAATACCGGGAGCTCTTTGCGTTTCCGTGACAATTTCAGTCGGTTTTAATGATTATCGGCGACAAAATTACTAATAATAAGTTAGAATCAGAAATCATTGATTGCACAAACTGAATATCATCGACAGTATTGGCCGATTTCGTATGTTAAATACTATTTTAACAATGCACAACAAGCAAATTGCCGTTAAAAATAGCCCTATTGTCGTATTTTTTCGTCGAAAGTGTTTCGTTTTCTCATTATATTATCCTAAATTTGCAACATAACTAATGCCGATTAGACTATAACCAAAAAATAAAATAAGTTTAATTTTAACATCAATTAAATCCAATGAAAAGAGTTTACACATTCGGTGACGGTAAAGCCGAAGGTAATGCCGAGATGAGAAATCTTCTGGGTGGTAAAGGCGCTAACCTCGCTGAAATGAACCTCTTGGGAATGCCGGTTCCTCCGGGATTCACCATCACGACAGAAGTATGTAACCAATACACTCAGGATGGCCGTGACGCAGTCGTTCGTTTGATTCAAAAGGATGTGGAAGCAGCAATTGCCCACGTTGAATCACTTACAGGAAAGAAATTCGATGATCCCGCCAATCCCCTGCTCGTATCAGTTCGCTCGGGTGCTCGTGCATCAATGCCCGGTATGATGGACACCGTCCTCAATCTTGGTATGAACGACGCTACTGTAGCTTCACTTGCTGAAAAGAGCGGTAACCCCCGTTTTGCATGGGACAGCTATCGTCGCTTTGTCCAGATGTATGGTGACGTAGTTCTTGGCATGAAGCCCAAGAGCAAGGCCGACATCGATCCGTTTGAGGAAATCATGGAAAAAGTTAAGGAGCAGAAGGGCGTTAAGCTTGACACCGAGCTTGATGTTGACGACCTCAAGAACCTTGTAAAGCTGTTTAAGGTTGCTGTTAAGGACTTCACCGGAAAGGACTTCCCCGACAGCGCATGGGAACAGCTTTGGGGTGGTATCTGCGCCGTATTCGACAGCTGGATGAACGAGCGCGCCATCCTTTATCGCCGCATGAACCAGATTCCCGAAGAGTGGGGTACTGCAGTAAATGTACAGGCAATGGTTTACGGTAACATGGGTAACAATTCGGCTACCGGTGTTGCTTTCAGCCGTGACGCCGCTACCGGTGAAAATATGTTCAACGGTGAATACCTTATCAATGCTCAGGGCGAGGATGTCGTTGCCGGTATCCGCACACCGCAGCAGATTACTGTAGAGGGTTCACGCCGCTGGGCCGCTCTTCAGGGTATTTCGGAAGACGACCGCAAGAACAAGTATCCTTCACTTGAGGAGTCTATGCCTGACTGCGCCGCCGAGCTTATAGCTATTGCAAACCGTCTTGAGGACTACTACAAGGATATGCAGGACATGGAGTTCACCATTCAGGATGGTAAGCTCTGGATGCTCCAGACCCGTAACGGTAAGCGCACAGGTGCTGCTATGGTTAAAATAGCTATGGATCTCCTTCGTGCCGGTCAGATTGACGAAAAGACCACTCTCATGCGCATGGAACCCCAGAAACTTGACGAACTTCTCCACCCGGTATTCGACAAGGCTGCCCTCAAGCGTGCCAAGGTTGTTGCCAAGGGTCTTCCCGCATCACCCGGTGCTGCTGCAGGTCAGGTCGTATTCTCGGCTGAGGATGCTGAAGCTTGGGCTGAAAAGAAGAAGAAAGTCGTTCTTGTACGTATCGAAACCTCTCCCGAGGACCTTCGCGGTATGGCTGTAGCACAAGGTATCCTCACAATGCGTGGCGGTATGACCTCTCACGCTGCTGTGGTTGCCCGTGGTATGGGTAAGTGCTGTGTATCAGGTGCCGGCGAAATTAAGGTTGACTACAAGGCCAAGACTGTTGAAATGGGCGGTAAGGTTTACAATGAAGGCGACTGGATTTCATTGAACGGTTCTACCGGAGAAGTTTATGACGGTCAGGTTCCCACTACCGAGCCCGAACTCGGAGGCGACTTTGGCGCAATCATGAACCTCGCTGCAAAATACACCAAGACTCTCGTGCGCACCAACGCCGACACTCCCCGCGATGCAAAGCAGGCTCGCAACTTCGGCGCTCAGGGTATCGGCCTCTGCCGCACCGAGCACATGTTCTTTGAAGGCGACCGCATCAAGGCTGTTCGCGAGATGATTCTTTCTAATGATGTCGATGGCCGTCGCAACGCTCTTAAGAAGCTTCTTCCCATGCAGCGTGGTGACTTTGAAGGCATCTTCGAGGCTATGGACGGCTACGGAGTTACCATCCGTCTTCTCGATCCCCCGTTGCACGAGTTCGTACCTCACCAGACTGCCACTCAGAAAGAGCTCGCTCAGGAAATGGGCTTGACTCTTGAGGAAGTTAAGGCTAAGGTTGACAGCCTTGAGGAATTCAACCCGATGCTCGGTCACCGTGGTTGCCGTCTTGGTATCACCTATCCCGAAATTACCGAAATGCAGACCCGCGCCATCATCGAGGCTGCTCTCAACATGAAGGCTCGCGGTATCGATGTACATCCTGAAATCATGATTCCTCTTGTTGGTACATTGAAGGAAATCCAGAACCAGGCCGATGTAATCAACATCACTGCTGCAAAGGTATTTGAGGAAAGAGGCGAATCAGTTCCCTACAAGGTAGGTACAATGATTGAGGTGCCCCGCGCTGCCTTGACTGCCGACCAGATTGCAACTGTTGCCGACTTCTTCTCATTCGGAACCAACGACTTGACCCAGATGACCTTCGGTTACTCTCGTGACGACGCTCCCAAGTTCCTCAAGTTCTACAAGGAGCACGGCATCATCAAGACCGATCCCTTTGAGGTACTCGACCAGGAAGGTGTTGGCCAGCTTGTACGCATGGGCGTTGAAAAGGGTCGCGCCACCAAGCCCGAACTCAAGGTTGGTATCTGCGGTGAGCACGGAGGTGAACCCTCGTCAGTTAAGTTCTGTGCTAAGCTTGGCATGAACTACGTGAGCTGCTCACCCTACCGCGTTCCTATCGCTCGTGTAGCTGCGGCGCAGGCTGC